>OHTO01000003.1_pt1 | contig 129704 bp, 102 predicted proteins | sample 1578981 | NCBI WGS metagenome assembly OHTO01 (sample SAMEA3879573, study PRJEB24766) | human gut metagenome | biome: human-associated habitat; feature: feces | place: USA | collected 1985/1987
ACGAGTATGGTATTGAGCCTGCTGCTGCAGCTGTAGCTGTAGCTGCTGGTCCTGCTGCTGGTGGTGCAGCTGCAGCTGAGGAGAAGTCTACATTCGACGTAGTCCTCGCTGAGGTTGGTGGCGCTAAGCTCCAGGTTGTAAAGGCTGTTAAGGAGGCTTGTGGTCTCGGTTTGAAAGAGGCTAAGGATCTCGTAGACGGTGCTCCTTCTACAATCAAGGAAGGTGTAGCTAAGGACGAGGCTGAGAACCTTAAGAAGGCTATCGAAGAGGCCGGTGCTAAGGTAGAGCTCAAGTAATTAGAGTAATACATTTTTTATATAAATGGTTAGGATTCTCCAAGTAGGTGAGTCCTAACCTTTTTGTGTCTTTTATTATATTATTAATAAAACCCATTTAATAACTTCTAATGGCTACAAAAATTGTTGATAACAGAGTAAATTTTGCCAGCGTGCATAATCCGTATCCATATCCGGATTTCCTCGATGTGCAGTTAAAGTCTTTCAAGGACTTCTTACAGTTGGATACTCCGCCTGAGGAACGCAAGAATGACGGTTTGTATAAGGTGTTCTCTGAGAACTTCCCTATTACCGATACACGTAACAATTTCGTTCTTGAGTTCTTGGATTACTATATCGACCCTCCTCGCTATTCTATTGATGAGTGTTTGGAGCGTGGTCTTACATATAGTGTACCTTTGAAGGCTAAGATGAAACTGTATTGTACTGATCCTGATCATGAGGATTTCGGTACATTTATTCAGGATGTGTTCCTTGGTACTATCCCATATATGACCGATAATGGTACTTTCGTGATTAATGGTGCTGAGCGTGTTGTTGTTTCTCAGCTTCATCGCTCTCCTGGTGTGTTCTTTAGCCAGGGTGTTCATGCAAATGGTACCATGCTTTATTCTGCTCGTATCATTCCTTTCAAGGGAAGCTGGATTGAATTTGCAACTGACATTAACAATGTAATGTATGCATATATCGATCGTAAGAAGAAGTTGCCTGTAACCACATTGTTGCGTGCTATTGGTTACGAACAGGATAAGGATATTCTTCAGATTTTTGATCTCGCCGAGGAGGTGAAGGTTAACAAGAAGAATATGAAGGCTGCTATTGGTCGTAAGCTTGCTGCTCGTGTTTTGAAGAGTTGGAATGAGGACTTCGTTGATGAGGATACCGGTGAAGTAGTATCTATCGAGCGTAATGAAGTAATCATGGAGCGTGAGACTGAACTTACTGCTGATAATATTGAGGAGATTGTTGAGAGTGGTGCGCAGACTGTTCTGCTTCATAAGGATGAGGAAGCTGCCAACAAGTTTACTATTATCTTCAATACTTTGGCAAAGGATCCAAGTAACTCTGAGAAGGAAGCTGTTAACTATATCTATCGTCAGTTGCGTAATGCTGATCCTGCAGATGACGCAAGTGCACGTGAGGTTTTCCAAAACCTGTTCTTCTCTGATAAGCGTTATGATCTGGGTGAGGTAGGTCGTTATCGTATCAATAAGAAATTGAATCTTGATATTGACATTGATGTCCGTGTCTTGACTAAGGAAGATATTATTGAGATCATTAAATATCTTATTCAGCTGATCAACTCTAGTGCAACAGTTGACGATATCGACCACTTGTCTAATCGTCGTGTTCGTACAGTAGGTGAGCAGTTGGCTAACCAGTTCTCTATTGGTTTGGCACGTATGACCCGTACTATCCGTGAACGTATGAATGTTCGCGACAATGAGGTGTTTACTCCAACAGATTTGATTAATGCTAAGACAATCTCTAGTGTTATCAATTCTTTCTTTGGAACTAATCCATTGTCACAGTTCATGGACCAGACTAACCCTCTGGCTGAGGTAACTCATAAGCGTCGTCTTTCTGCCTTAGGTCCTGGTGGTTTGTCTCGTGAGCGTGCCGGTTTCGAGGTTCGTGACGTACATTATACACACTATGGTCGTCTTTGCCCTATTGAGAGTCCTGAAGGTCCAAACATCGGTTTGATTTCTTCTCTCTGTATGTATGCAAAGATTAATGATCTTGGTTTTATTGTTACTCCTTACCGCAAGGTGAATGATAGCAAGGTCGATATGGCTAATGAGGATGTTGTATACTTGACTGCTGAGGATGAAGAGTCTAAGATTATCGGTCAGGGTAATGCGCCTTTGACTGTTGATGGTTCTTTCATTCGTGATGTAGTAAAGTGTCGTCAGGATGCTGATTATCCTGTTGTAGGTCCGGATCAAGTTGATTATGTTGACGTCTCTCCACAGCAGATTGCTTCTGTATCCGCAGGTTTGATTCCATTCTTGGAGCATGATGATGGTCACCGTGCGTTGATGGGATGTAACATGATGCGTCAGGCTGTACCATTGCTTCATAATGATGCACCAATAGTTGGTACTGGTCTTGAGAAGCAAGTTTGTGAGGATTCACGTACTATGGTTACTGCAGAAGGTGAGGGCGTTATCGAATATGTTGATGCTACAACTATCCGTATCCTTTACGATCGCACAGAAGACGATGAGTTTGTAAGCTTCGAACCAGCTTTGAAGGAGTATCGTATTCCTAAGTTCCGTCGTACCAACCAGAATATGACCATTGACTTGCGTCCTATCTGTAATAAGGGACAGCGTGTAAAGAAGGGTGATATCCTGACTGAGGGTTATGCAACAGAAAACGGTGAGTTGGCTTTGGGTCGTAACTTGCTTGTTGCTTATATTCCTTGGAAGGGTTACAACTATGAGGATGCTGTTGTTATTTCTGAACGTATGGTTCGTGATGACGTATTGACATCTGTACATGTTGACGAATACTCTCTTGATGTCCGTGAAACTAAGCGTGGAGTAGAGGAATTCACATCTGATATCCCTAATGTCAGCGAGGAAGCTACAAAGGATCTTGATGATAATGGTATCGTGCGTGTTGGTGCAAGAATTGAACCAGGTGATATCATGATTGGTAAGATTTCGCCTAAGGGTGAAAGTGATCCTTCACCAGAAGAGAAGTTGCTTCGCGCTATCTTTGGTGATAAGGCTGGTGATGTGAAGGATTCTTCATTGAAGGCAAATCCATCATTGAGTGGTGTTGTTATTGACAAGAAGTTGTTCTCTCGTGCTATCAAGACCCGTGAGTCAAAGAAGCAGGATAAGATTATTCTTGCTAAGATTGATGAGGAGTATGAGGCAAAGGGTGATGACTTGAAGGATATCCTCGTAGACAAGTTGCTTACACTTACAGAAGGTATGACTTCTGAGGGTGTTAAGGATTATACAGGTGCTGAGATTATCACCAAGGGCAGTACCTTTACTGCTACAGCCTTGAAGAATTTGGAGTATGATGGTGTTCAGTCTAATAAGTGGACTAAGGATGAGCATACCAATGGCTTGATTCAGAGACTTATTATGAACTATATCCGCAAGTATAAGCAACTTGATGCTGAATTAAAGCGTCGTAAGTTTGCTATCACTATTGGTGATGAACTTCCATCAGGTATTCTTCAGATGGCTAAGGTATATATTGCTAAGAAGCGTAAGATCCAGGTTGGTGATAAACTTGCCGGTCGTCATGGTAATAAGGGTATTGTGTCTAAGGTAGTTCGTTTGGAGGATATGCCATTTATGGCTGACGGTCGTCCTGTTGATATGGTATTGAATCCATTGGGTGTGCCTTCACGTATGAACCTTGGTCAGATCTTCGAGTGTATCTTGGGTGCTGCAGGTAAAAAGTTGGGTGTAAAGTTTGCTACTCCTATCTTTGATGGTGCTAAATTGGATGATCTCTCTGAATGGACAGATAAGGCAGGCTTGCCACGTTTCTGCTCAACTTACCTTTATGATGGTGAGACTGGAGAGCAGTTTGACCAGCCAGCTACTGTTGGTATGACTTACTTCTTGAAGTTAGGTCATATGGTTGAGGATAAGATGCACGCTCGTTCTATCGGTCCATACTCTTTGATTACACAACAGCCACTTGGTGGTAAAGCACAGTTTGGTGGTCAGCGATTCGGAGAGATGGAGGTCTGGGCTATCGAGGCATTCGGTGCAAGCCACGTTTTGCAGGAGATCCTGACTGTTAAGTCAGATGATGTTGTAGGACGTAGCAAGGCATACGAAGCAATCGTAAAGGGCGATCCAATGCCAACTCCTGGTATTCCTGAGTCACTTAACGTATTGCTCCATGAGCTTCGTGGCCTTGGTTTGAGCATCAAACTTGATTAATTTTGAGAACCCCTAATTTATATATAGAAACATGGCTTTCAAAAAAGATACAAAGGTAAAGAATAATTTTACGAAGATTACCATCGGTCTCGCTTCGCCAGAGGAGATCTTGGAAAATTCGTATGGTGAGGTTACTAAACCGGAAACCATTAATTATCGTACATATAAGCCGGAGCGTGATGGCTTGTTCTGCGAGCGTATTTTTGGTCCTACTAAGGACTATGAATGCGCCTGCGGCAAGTACAAGCGTATCCGTTATAAGGGAATCGTCTGCGACCGATGCGGTGTAGAGGTTACAGAGAAGAAAGTTCGTCGTGAACGCTCTGGTCACATTGAGCTTGTCGTACCTGTTGCTCATATTTGGTATTTCCGTTCTCTTCCAAATAAGATTGGTTACCTTTTGGGTATGCCGACCAAGAAACTTGATGCTGTCATTTACTACGAGAAGTATGTAGTTATCCAGCCTGGTATTCTTGAGGGAAAGACTGATGCTGATGGTCTTGAATTGAACGGTTCTCACAAACTTGATCTCTTGTCAGAAGATGAATATATGGCTCTTCTTGACCAATATAATCCTAATGGTGACAATGAACTTTTGGACGATACGGACCCTAATAAGTTTATAGCAAAAATGGGTGCTGAAGCAATTTATCAGTTGCTCCAGAATGTAGACCTTGACTCTTTGTCATACGAACTCCGTGATCGCGCAAATAACGATTCAAGTCAGCAGCGTAAGACTGAGGCTCTGAAGCGTCTGCAAGTTGTAGAAGGTTTCCGTGCTAGTAAAGGTATTAACAAGCCAGAATGGATGATCATGAAGATTATTCCTGTTACTCCACCTGAGCTTCGTCCGTTGGTACCATTGGATGGCGGTCGTTTTGCAACATCAGACTTGAATGACCTCTATCGTCGTGTGATTATCCGTAACAACCGTTTGAAGAGATTGGTTGAAATCAAGGCTCCTGAGGTTATTCTCCGTAACGAGAAGCGTATGTTGCAGGAGGCTGTTGACAGCTTGTTCGACAACTCACGCAAGAGTTCTGCTGTAAAGAGTGAGAGCAATCGTCCTTTGAAGTCACTCTCTGACTCTTTAAAGGGTAAGCAGGGTCGTTTCCGTCAGAACTTGCTGGGTAAGCGTGTTGACTATTCTGCCCGTTCTGTAATCGTTGTAGGTCCAGAGTTGAAGATGGGTGAGTGTGGTCTTCCAAAACTGATGGCTGCAGAGCTTTATAAACCATTTATCATCCGTAAGTTGATAGAGCGTGGTATCGTAAAGACTGTAAAAAGTGCCAAGAAGATTGTTGATCGTCGCGAGCCAGTTATTTGGGATATTCTTGAGAATGTAATGAAGGGTCATCCGGTTATGTTGAACCGTGCCCCTACGCTTCACCGACTCGGTATCCAGGCATTCCAGCCTAAGATGATTGAGGGTAAGGCTATTCAGTTGCATCCATTGGCATGTACAGCGTTCAACGCCGACTTCGATGGTGACCAGATGGCTGTTCACCTTCCATTGAGTAATGAGGCTGTTCTGGAGGCTCAAATCCTGATGCTTCAGAGTCATAACATTCTCAACCCAGCTAATGGTGCGCCTATCACCGTTCCTTCTCAGGATATGGTGCTTGGTCTTTACTATATTACTAAGATTCGTCCAGGTGCAAAGGGTGAGGGCTTGACATTCTATGGTCCTGAAGAGGCATTGATTGCTCGTAACGAGGGCCGATGTGATCTTCATGCTTTGATTAAGGTTGTAGTTGACGACTTGGTTGATGGTACAATCCAGAAACGAATGGTAGAAACTTCTGTTGGACGTGTCATCGTTAATGGTATCATTCCTGATGAAGTTGGCTTCTTCAATGATGTGATTTCCAAGAAAACCCTCCGTGGTTTGATTTCTAATGTTATCAAGGCTGTTGGTATGGCTAAGGCTTGTGAATTCCTTGATGGAATCAAGAACTTAGGTTATCGTATGGCTTATGTCGCAGGATTGTCATTCAACCTTGGTGATATTATTATTCCACCAGAGAAGGAAGCTATTGTTGAGCGCGGTCGCAAGGAGGTTGAGGAAATTACCAATAACTATAATATGGGTTTCATCACCAACAAGGAACGATACAACCAGGTTATTGATGCGTGGACTCACGTAAATACAGATTTGGGTAATATCTTGATGAAGGAGATGACCGAAGCTGACCAGGGATTTAACGCCGTATACATGATGCTTGATTCCGGAGCCCGTGGTTCTAAGGATCAGATTAAGCAGTTGTCTGGTATGCGTGGTTTGATGGCTAAACCTCAGAAGGCTGGTGCAGAGGGCGCGCAGATCATTGAGAACCCTATCCTTTCTAACTTTAAGGAGGGTATGTCTGTATTGGAGTACTTTATCGCTTCTCACGGTGCCCGTAAGGGTCTTGCTGATACCGCTATGAAGACTGCCGATGCTGGTTATTTGACTCGTCGTCTTGTAGACGTTTCTCACGATGTTATTATCACAGAAGAGGATTGTGGTACATTGCGTGGCTTGGTTTGTACAGCTTTAAAGAATGGTGATGAGATTATTTCATCTCTTTATGAGCGTATTTTGGGTCGTGTTTCTGTGCATGATGTTATTCATCCAACAACTGGTGAACTGATTGTCAAATCTGGTGAAGAAATCACCGAGGCTAAGGCAAAGGCTATTGATGAATCTCCTATCGAGAGTGTTGAAATTCGTTCGGTTCTCACCTGTGAGAGCAAAAAGGGTGTCTGCATGAAGTGCTATGGCCGTAACTTGGCAACAGCCCGTATGGTACAGTTGGGTGAAGCCGTTGGTGTCATCGCTGCTCAAGCTATTGGTGAGCCTGGTACACAGTTGACTCTCCGTACATTCCACGCCGGTGGTATTGCATCTAATGCTGCTGCCAATGCTAAGATTGCTGCGAAGAATAAGTCTCGTATCGAGTTTGACGAGTTGAGCACAGTACCATTCGTAGAGGAAGACGAGGAAGGAAACGATATCAAGTGCGAAAAGGTAGTAAGCCACTTGGCTGAAATCCGTTTCGTGGATCCTAATACAAACATCGTTCTTGCAACTTTGAATGTTCCTTATGGTTCTTCATTGTATCACAAGGAGGGTGAAATCGTAGAAAAGGATACTGTTATCGCCCGTTGGGATCCATTCAACGCCGTTATCGTCAGCCAGTATGCGGGTACATTGAAGTTCAATGACGTTCAGAAGGATCAGACTTATCGTGCTGAGGTCGATGAGACTACAGGTTTGGAGGAGAAGATTATCACCGATTCCAAGAATAAGGCAATGGTTCCATCTTGTGATGTTATCGATGCTAATGGTGAAATCCTTGGTACATACAACTTCCCTGTAGGTGGTCACTTGGCTGTTGAGGATGGACAGACAATTAATACCGGTGAGGTTTTGGTTAAGATTCCTCGTGCTGTAGGTGGTGCAGGTGATATCACTGGTGGTCTCCCTCGTGTAACTGAGCTTCTTGAGGCTCGCAACCCTTCTAACCCTGCTGTTGTATCTGAAATCGATGGTGAGGTAACTATGGGTAAGGTAAAGCGTGGTAACCGTGAGATCATCGTGACATCTAAGACAGGCGATCAGAAGAAGTATCTTGTATCTCTTTCTAAGCAGATTTTGGTACAGGAACATGATGCTGTACGTGCTGGTACTCCTCTTTCTGATGGTAGTGTAACTCCTGGCGATATTCTCGCCATCATGGGTCCTACCGCTGTTCAGGAGTATATTGTTAACCAGATCCAGGACGTTTACCGTCTTCAGGGTGTGGCTATTAATGATAAGCATTTTGAGGTTGTGGTACGTCAGATGATGCGTAAGGTTCGTATTGACGATCCAGGTGATACTACCTTCTTGGAGCAAGAGTTGGTTGATAAACTTGACTTTGCAGAAGAGAATGATCGTATCTGGGGTAAGAAGGTTGTTACTGACGGTGGTGATAGTGAAAGTCTCAAACCAGGTCAGATCATAACGGCTCGTAGATTGCGTGATGAGAATTCTGCATTGAAGCGTCGCGACTTGAAACTTGTACAGGTTCGTGATGCCGTATCTGCAACTTCTACACAGATCCTCCAGGGTATTACTCGTGCTGCTCTTGGTACTAAGAGCTTTATGAGTGCTGCATCATTCCAGGAAACTACTAAGGTTTTGAATGAGGCTGCTATCCGTGGTAAGGTTGATTACCTTGAGGGTATGAAGGAGAATGTTATCTGTGGTCACTTGATTCCTGCAGGTACTGGTCTTCGTCAGTGGGATAAGCTCATCGTAGGCTCTAAAGAAGAATATGAGCGTATGCAGGCTAATAAGAAAAATGTGCTCGACTATGCTGATTCTCCAATAGGAGAATAATCGTAGAATAGAGTACTATATATAAATAGGTATAATGAGGGTGCGTCATAAGTCTATGGCGCACCCTTTTATTATCTGTAACAGATGAAAAAAAGCAAAGAATCAAGATTCCATCTTCTGTTGTCTTATGATGTTTTTTTTTAAATAAGTGGCAGATTATTCGTTTTTTTCAGATATTATGTGTAAATTTGCACTATAATTTAAAGTTTAATCCTATTAACTTAGTAAAATTATGGAAGAAAATAAGAATAATCAACAGCAGCAGAATCAGTTCCAGATGGGCATCAGCCCTGAAGTTGCAGAGGGTACATACTCTAACTTGGCACTGATTACTCATTCTAGTTCAGACTTCATCTTGGATTTTGCATGTGCACTTCCTGGCATGCCTGCACCTCAGATCAAGAGTCGTGTTATCATGGCACCTGAGCATGCTAAGCGATTGCTCCAGGCATTGCAGAGCAATATTTATAACTATGAGCAGTCCTTCGGTAAAATTAAGTTGTCTGATGAGCAAGAACGTACAATCGCTCCATTCGGCACACCAAAGGGTGAGGCATAATGTACAACAACATACATACTAAGACTAAATTCTCTGCTAAATACCGCTTTTCTTTATAATATTTGTTTTTAATAGTTATATAAAGTTAAAACTGGCCTTCGTTTTTTAAAAGTCTCCTTAATATTTAGGCAGTTTGCCGAAAAAATCGTACCTTTGCACCCCGAAAAGGCTCTATAAAGTAGTGGCTTACATCGAAATAAGACAATAAATAAAAATAAATATATAAATTAAAAAGTAAAATTATGCCTACTATTTCACAGTTAGTAAGAAAAGGCAGACGAGTTCTTGTAGACAAGAGCAAGTCACCAGCTTTGGATTCTTGTCCTCAGCGTCGTGGTGTTTGTGTTCGTGTTTATACAACAACTCCTAAGAAGCCTAATTCAGCAATGCGTAAAGTTGCACGTGTACGTTTGACAAACTCAAAGGAAGTAAACTCTTATATTCCAGGAGAGGGTCACAACTTGCAGGAGCACTCAATTGTTTTGGTTCGCGGTGGTCGTGTAAAGGACCTTCCTGGTGTACGTTATCACATTGTCCGTGGTACACTTGATACTGCAGGTGTCGCGAATCGTACACAGCGTCGTTCTAAGTACGGAGCTAAGCGTCCTAAGGCAAAGAAGTAATATAGCTTCTTAAATTTTAGACAAAACCGCAGACTCACGGTCGGAGAAGGTCGGGAGTTGGGGTTAAAATATTTAATAAAAGTTTTGCTGGAGAAGTAATCAGGTTGAGTAAATGCTCGGGTGCGAGCGTTGAAGAACATTATACAGCCCCATGCAGAATTAAAAAAAAGTTTTATTTAAAATGAGAAAAGCAAAACCAAAGAAGAGAGTGATCCTTCCAGATTCTGTCTTCAATGACCAGAAGGTCTCAAAGTTCGTAAATCATTTGATGTATGATGGAAAGAAGAATACATCTTATGAGATTTTCTACAATGCACTTGACATTGTAAAGGCTAAGATGTCTAACGAGGAAAAGTCTGCTCTTGAAATCTGGAAGCAGGCACTTGATAATATTACTCCTCAGGTAGAGGTTAAGAGCCGTCGTATCGGTGGTGCAACCTTCCAGGTTCCTACAGAGATTCGTCCTGATCGTAAGGAGAGTATTTCTATGAAGAATCTTATTCTTTTTGCACGTAAGCGCGGTGGTAAGACTATGGCTGATAAGCTTGCTGCAGAGATTATGGATGCTTTTAATAATCAGGGTGGTGCATTTAAGCGTAAGGAGGATATGCATCGTATGGCTGAGGCTAACCGTGCGTTCGCTCACTTTAGATTCTAATTTAATATATAATATAGTTAAAAGAAAATGGCAAATCGCGATTTACATTTGACTCGTAACATCGGTATCATGGCGCATATCGATGCTGGTAAGACAACAACTTCTGAGCGTATTTTGTTCTATACAGGTAAGACTCATAAGATTGGTGAGGTACACGATGGTGCTGCTACAATGGACTGGATGGCCCAAGAGCAGGAGCGTGGTATTACTATCACTTCTGCGGCTACAACTTGTAACTGGAACTATCTCGGTAAGTCTTATAAGATCAACTTGATCGATACTCCGGGACACGTTGACTTCACTGCTGAGGTTGAGCGTTCTCTCCGTGTACTTGATGGTGCTGTTGCTACATATTCTGCAGCTGATGGTGTTCAGCCACAGTCTGAGACTGTATGGCGTCAGGCTGATAAGTATAATGTACCTCGTATCGGTTATGTAAACAAGATGGACCGTTCTGGTGCTAACTTCTTCGAGACAGTTCAGCAGATGAAGGATATCTTGGGCGCTAATCCAATTGCTATTCAGATTCCTATTGGTGCAGAGGAGAACTTCAAGGGCGTAGTTGACCTCATTAAGATGAAGGCTATCCTTTGGCACGATGAGACTATGGGTGCTGAGTATGATGTAGAGGATATCCCTGCAGACTTGGCTGACGAGGCTGCTGAGTGGCGTGATAAGCTCCTTGAGGGTGCTGCAAACTTCGATGATGAGGTTATGGAACTTTATCTCGATGGTAAGGATATTCCAGAAGAAAAGCTTCTTGCTGCTATCCGTAAGGGTTGCTGTGCTATGGAGTGCTGCCCAATGTTGCTCGGTTCTTCATACAAGAACAAGGGTGTTCAGCCATTGCTCGACTATGTATGTGCATTCTTGCCTTCACCAATGGATACTCCAAATATCATCGGTACTAACCCTGATACAGAGGAGGAAGAGGATCGTAAACCATCTGAGGATGAACCAACATCTGCTCTCGCATTTAAGATTGCTACTGACCCATTCATGGGCCGCTTGGTATTCTTCCGCGTTTACTCAGGTAAGGTTGTTGCTGGTTCTTATGTTTACAACCCACGTTCTGGCAAGCGCGAGCGTATCAGCCGTCTGTTCCAGATGAACTCTAAGCAGGAAATCCCAATGGAGTCTATCGATGCTGGTGATATCGGTGCAGGTGTAGGTTTCAAGGATATCCGTACAGGTGATACACTCTGTGACGAGGAACACCCAATCGTATTGGAGTCTATGACATTCCCTGATACTGTGATTTCTATCGCAGTAGAGCCAAAGAGCCAGGCAGACATCGCTAAGATGGATAATGGTCTCGCTAAGTTGGCTGAGGAGGATCCAACCTTCACAGTTCGTACAGACGAGCAGAGCGGTCAGACAATTATCTCTGGTATGGGTGAGCTTCACTTGGATATCATCATCGACCGTTTGAAGCGTGAGTTCAAGGTTGAGTGTAATCAGGGTAAGCCTCAGGTTAACTACAAGGAGGCTATCACTAAGACAGCTCAGAGCCGTGAAACTTATAAGAAGCAGTCTGGTGGTCGCGGTAAGTTCGCTTGTATTGATGTAACCATCGGTCCTAAGGACGAGGATTACAAGGAAGGCGACTTGCAGTTCATCAACGAGGTTAAGGGTGGTAACGTTCCTAAGGAATTCATCCCATCTGTACAGAAGGGCTTCGCTGATTGCTTGTCAAATGGTGTACTCGGTGGCTTCCCAATGACAGGTTTGAAGGTGACTTTGACCGATGGTAGCTTCCACCCAGTTGACTCTGACCAGTTGTCATTCGAGTTGGTAGCACATCAGGCATTCAAGGTACTTTGCCCTAAGGCTGGTCCAGTTTTGATGGAGCCTATCATGAAGGTAGAGGTTGTTACTCCAGAAGAGAACATGGGTGACGTAATCGGTGACTTGAACAAGCGCCGTGGTCTCGTTCAGGGTATGGAAGAAGGTCGTAGCGGTGCTCGCATCGTAAAGGCAATGGTTCCATTGGCTGAGATGTTCGGTTATGTAACAGCTTTGCGTACTATCACTTCTGGTCGTGCAACAAGTTCTATGGAGTACGATCATCATGCACCTCTTTCTTCAACAATTGCTAAGGCTGTGTTGGAGGAGGTTAAGGGTCACGCAGATCTTCTTTAATAACAAAGAAATAACGGTAAGATGAGGCGCTGCTTAGCGAATGACTCTTAAGCAGCGTACCTCTTCTTCCATTAGACTAAATAATTCATATAATAATAACTTAATTTTAAAAATGAGTCAGAAAATCAGAATTAAGCTGAAGTCTTACGACCACCAGTTGGTTGACAAGTCAGCTGAGAAGATTGTGAAGGCTGTAAAGGCAACAGGCGCTATCGTTAGTGGTCCTATTCCATTGCCAACACACAAGCGTATTTTTACTGTAAACCGCAGTACTTTCGTTAACAAGAAGTCTCGCGAGCAGTTCCAGCTCTCAGATTTCAAGCGTCTCATTGACATCTACAGCTCAACAGCTAAGACTGTTGATGCCTTGATGAAGCTTGAATTGCCAAGTGGTGTAGAAGTAGAAATCAAAGTCTAATTATTTAAATTAAATTGAAATGCCAGGATTAATTGGAAAGAAAATCGGAATGACATCCGTTTTCAGTGCCGACGGTAAGAATATTCCGTGCACTGTTATCGAAGTAGGTCCTTGTGTTGTAACCCAGGTGAAAACTGTAGAAAAGGATGGTTACAAGGCTTATCAGTTAGGTTTCGAAGAGGCAAAGGAGAAGCGTACTTCTCAGCCTATGATGGGAATCTTCAAGAAGGCAGGCACAACACCTAAGAAGCACTTGGCCGAGTTCAAGTTTGATGAGGAGTACAACCTCGGTGACACAATTACAGTTGAAATCTTCAACGATTGCAAGTTCGTTGATGTAATTGGTACATCAAAGGGTAAAGGCTTCCAGGGCGTTGTTAAGCGTCACGGATTCGGTGGTGTAGGTCAGTCTACTCACGGTCAGGATGACCGCGCTCGTAAGCCGGGATCTATTGGTGCTTGTTCTTACCCTGCAAAGGTATTCAAGGGTATGCGCATGGGCGGCCAAATGGGAGGTGACAGAGTTACAACTCAGAACCTTCAGGTGTTAAAGGTAATTCCAGAGCAGAATCTTCTTATTGTTAAGGGTTCTTTCGCTGGATGCAAAGGTTCAACTGTTTTAATTGAGAAATAATGGAAGTTAGCGTATTAGATATCAAAGGTCAGGAGACCGGCCGCAAGGTAGCTCTTAATGATGCAGTCTTCGGCATTGAGCCTAACGATCACGTTCTCTATCTTGACGTAAAGCAGTATCTCGCTAACCAGCGTCAGGGTACAGCTAAGTCTAAGGAGAGAAGCGAGATGAGCGGTTCTACTCGTAAGCTTGGTCGTCAGAAGGGCGGCGGCGGTGCTCGCCGTGGTGATATTAACTCACCTGTACTCGTAGGTGGTGCTCGCGTTTTTGGTCCTAAACCACGTGATTACCGCTTCAAGCTCAACAAAAAAGTAAAGATTCTTGCTCGTAAGTCTGCTCTGTCTTATAAGGCACAGGAAAGCGCAATTGTAATGTTGGAAGACTTTACATTTGAGGCTCCAAAGACTAAAGAATTCTTAAGTATTATTAAGAATCTCAAAATTGAGGGCAAAAAAGTGCTCTTTGTTTTGCCAGAATCAAATAAAAACGTATATTTGTCTGCACGTAACTTACAGCGCGCTGAGGTTATCCTCGCATCTAACGTCAATTCGTACAAAGTTTTGAACGCTGATGTAGTAGTGATTACTGAAAAGTCGCTGGAGACTATCGACCAGATCTTAACAAAATAAAGGAGATATTAGAATATGGCATTTATTATCAAACCATTGGTTACTGAGAAGATGACCAAGATTACAGACAAGCAGCCTAACCGCTATGGCTTCGTTGTTCGTCCTGAGGCTAATAAGCTCGAGATTAAGAAGGAAGTTGAGAGTCTGTATAATGTTACAGTAGTTGACGTGAACACTATTCGTTACGCTGGCAAGCGCTCTGCCCGTTACACTAAGGCAGGTCTTGTTAAGGGTCAGAAGAATGCGTTCAAGAAGGCAATCGTTACTCTTAAGGAGGGCGATACAATTGATTTTTACAGCAATATTTAAAATAAAAAATGGCAGTACGTAAATTAAAACCGGTTACTCCGGGTCAAAGACACAAGGTTATTGGCACGTTCGAGGATATTACTGCATCCGTGCCAGAGAAGTCTCTCGTTTACGGTAAACGTTCTACCGGCGGTCGAAACAACACCGGTAAGATGACCGTTCGCTACATTGGCGGTGGTCACAAGCAGAAGTATCGTTTAATCGACTTCAAACGTGAGAAAGATGGTGTTCCAGCAGTTGTTAAGACAATCGAGTACGATCCAAACCGTTCGGCTCGTATCGCATTGCTTTACTACGCTGATGGTGAAAAACGTTACATTATTGCTCCTAACGGACTTGAGGTAGGCGCTACTTTGATGTCAGGTGCAGAAGCTGCTCCTGAGATCGGTAATTGTCTTCCTTTGGCAAACATCCCTGTAGGTACAGTGATCCACAACATCGAGTTGCGTCCTGGTCAGGGTGCTTTGTTGGTTCGTTCGGCTGGTAATTTTGCTCAGTTGACTTCTCGTGAGGGCAGTTATTGTGTAATTAAGCTCCCTTCTGGTGAAACACGCCAGATTTTGAGTGCTTGTAAAGCTACAGTCGGTAGTGTTGGTAACTCTGACCACGCTCTTGAACAGTCTGGTAAGGCTGGACGTTCTCGCTGGTTGGGTCGTCGTCCACACAACCGTGGTGTTGTTATGAACCCTGTTGATCACCCAATGGGTGGTGGTGAAGGTCGCCAGAGTGGTGGTCACCCACGTTCACGTAAGGGCTTGTACGCTAAGGGTCTTAAGACTCGCGCACCTAAGAAGCTTTCTAACAAGTATATTATCGAAAGAGCTAACAAAAAATAAAGAGTAAATTATGAGTCGTTCACTTAAAAAAGGTCCATACATCAACGTTTCTCTCGAGAAGAAGATTCTCGCTATGAACGAGAGTGGCAAGAAGAATGTTGTTAAGACATGGGCTAGAGCTTCAATGATATCTCCTGATTTCGTAGGACATACTGTTGCAGTTCATAACGGTAACAAATTTATCCCTGTTTATGTTACAGAGAATATGGTTGGCCACAAGCTTGGAGAGTTTGCTCCAACACGTCGCTTTGGCGGTCACTCTGGTAACAGAAAGTAAGCTAAGGGTTAAACCATTTAAAATTTAAGTAAATAATGGGAGCAAGAAAACATATTGCGGCTGAGAAATTGAAAGAAGCCCGTAAAAACTTGTACTTCGCAAAGTTGGTAGGCGTTCCTTCTTCTCCACGTAAGATGCGCTATGTAGTAGACATGATTCGTGGTATGGAGGTTAACCGTGCACTCGGAGTACTTCGCTTCTCTAAGAAGCAGGCATCAGCTGATGTAGAGAAATTACTTCGTTCAGCTATCGCTAACTGGGAAGCTAAGAATAATCGCAAGGCTGAAGACGGTGAGCTTTATATCAGTAAGGTCTTCGTTGACGAAGGCGTTACAATGAAACGTATGAGACCTGCACCACAGGGTCGTGGTTATAGAATTCGTAAGCGTTCTAACCATGTAACTCTTTTTGTTGATGCAAAAACTAATGACGAAAAATAATTAAGTAGAATGGGACAGAAAGTTAATCCGATTAGTAACCGACTTGGTGTTATCCGTGGTTGGGATTCAAATTGGTTCGGTGGTAAGAACTTCGGTGATAACCTCGTTGAGGATCAGAAAATCCGTAAGTATCTTAACGAGCGTCTTGCTAAAGCAAGCATTTCTCGTATTATTATCGAACGTACATTGAAACTTGTTACCATTACTATTTGTACAGCCCGTCCAGGTATTGTCATTGGTAAAGGTGGTCAGGATGTAGATAAGTTGAAGGAAGAGTTGAAGAAGCTTTATAAGAAAGATATTCAGATCAACATCTTCGAGGTTAAAAAGCCTGAGCTTGATGCTACTATCGTTGGTAAGAATATTGCGACTCAGATTGAGCACATGATTGCTTATCGTCGCGCTATCAAGATGGCAGTTGCTAACACCATGCGTGCTGGCGCTGAGGGTATCAAGGTACAGATTACAGGTCGTCTGAATGGTGCTGAAATGGCACGTAAAGAAATGTACAAAGAGGGCCGTACTCCTCTTCATACATTCCGCGCAGACATCGACTACTGCCAGTGCGAGGCACTTACAAAGGTAGGTTTGCTTGGTATTAAGGTTTGGATTTGCCGTGGTGAGGTTTATGGTAAGGCTGATCTTACTCCAAACTTCTCACAGGACAATAAGAGCAACAACCGTGGTAACGGTCGCTCTAACAACCGTGGTGGTAATCGTAAAAGAAACAATAACCGTTAAATTTTAGAAAGCTATCATGTTACAGCCAAAAAGAGTTAAATATAGAAGACCTCAAGATGGTCGTGGCAACAAAGGCAACGCTCACAGAGGTACACAATTGGCTTTCGGTTCTTTTGGTATCAAAACTCTTGAATCAAAGTGGATCGATAGTCGTCAGATTGAGGCAGCTCGTGTAGCATTGAACCGCTATATGAACCGTCAAGGTCAGGTCTGGATTAGAATTTTCCCTGATAAGCCAATCACTCGCAAGCCTGCTGATGTCCGTATGGGTAAAGGTAAGGGTGATCCTGCAGGATGGGTTGCACCTGTTACACCAGGTAGAATTCTCTTCGAAGTTGAAGGAGTTAGTTTCGATATTGCAAAAGAAGGTCTTCGCCTTTGCGCTCAGAAACTTCCTGTTAAGACTAAGTTTATTGTTAGACGTGATTACGATAAAAACGCTTAATTATGAAGATTGCAGAAATTAAAAATATCGAGACCAAAGAATTGGTTGAGAAGTTGGAGGCAGCTGTTGATGCTTTGAACAAGAAGAAGATCAATCATAATGTAACTCCACTTGAGAATCCATCAGTGATTAAGGTTGCTCGTCGTGATATTGCACGTATGAAAACTGAACTTCGTCAGAGAGAACTTAACAAATAATAATGGTCCAGATGGAAACAAGAAATTTAAGAAAAGTAAGACAGGGTGTTGTTATTAGCAACAAGATGGATAAAACCATTGTTATTGCAGCTAAGTTCAAGGAGATGCACCCTATTTATGGTAAATTTGTCCAGAAGACAAAGAAGTACCATGCACATGACGAGAATAATGAGGCTAACGTAGGTGATACAGTTATGATCATGGAGACTCGTCCTCTGTCTAAGACAAAGAGATGGAGATTAGTACAAATTGTAGAAAAAGCTAAGTAATTATGATACAGACTGAATCAAGACTTACAGTATGTGATAACAGCGGTGCTCGTGAGGCTCTTTGCATTCGAGTTCTCGGTGGTACAGGCCGTCGTTACGCTAGCGTTGGTGACGTTATTGTTGTTGCAGTCAAGAACGTTATCCCATCAAGTGATTTGAAGAAGGGTGCAGTATCAAAGGCTTTGATTGTTCGCACAAAGAAGGAAATTCGTCGTGCAGATGGTTCTTACATCCGTTTCGATGACAACGCTTGTGTATTGCTTAACAATGCAGGTGAGCTTCGTGGTAGCCGTATCTTCGGTCCTGTTGCTCGTGAGCTTCGTGCAGTAAATATGAAAGTCGTTTCTTTGGCACCTGAGGTTCTTTAATATTTAAAAAGTAAGAAGTAATGAGTAAGTTACATATTAAGAAAGACGATACCGTTATCGTTATTGCCGGTGCAGATAAGGGCAAGACTGGTAAGGTGCTTAAGGTCCTCGTTGAGGAGAACCGTGCTATCGTAGAAGGTGTGCACATGGTTTCTAAGAGCACTAAGCCATCTGCTAAGAATCCTCAGGGAGGTATTGTTAAGCAGGAGGCTCCTATTCATATCTCAAATTTGAGTTTGATTGATCCTAAGAGTGGCAAGGCTACTCGTGTTGCTATCAAGCATGAGGGTAAAAACGTTGTTCGCATCGCTAAAAAGTCAGGGGAGGAAATCAAGTAATGGATACAGCACAGTTAAAGAAAGTATATAAGGAGACAATCGCTCCTGCTCTTCAGAAGCAGTTCAACTACTCTTCAGCTATGGAGATTCCAGTATTGAAGAAGATTGTCATCAATCAGGGTCTTGGTGATGCTACTCAGGACAAGAAAATTGTTGATGTAGCAATCAATGAGATTACTGCTATCACCGGTCAGAAGGCTGTTGCTACATATTCTAAAAAGGATATTGCAAACTTCAAGCTTCGTAAGAAGATGCCTATCGGTGTTATGGTAACATTGCGTCGTGAGCGTATGTACGAGTTCTTGGAGAAGCTCGTTCGTGTTTCTCTTCCTCGTATTCGCGACTTCAAGGGTATTGAGAGCAAGTTTGATGGTCGTGGTAACTATACATTAGGTATCACAGAGCAGATTATCTTCCCTGAGATTAATATCGATGAGATCGATCGTATTCAGGGTATGAATATTACCTTCGTAACAACAGCTAAGACTGATGAAGAAGGTTTTGCTCTTTTGAAGGCCTTTGGTCTTCCATTCAAGAACGCAAATAAAGATTAAGAGATATGGCAAAAGAATCAATGAAAGCTCGCGAGGTTAAGCGTGCAAAGCTTGTAGCTCGTTACGCTGAAAAGCGCGAAGCACTGAAAAAGATTATTGCAACTTCTAATGATCCAGCCGAAGCATACGAGGCAGCTCGTAAGCTTCAGGCTATCCCTAAGAATGCAAACCCAATCCGTCTTCACAATCGTTGCAAGATTACTGGTCGTCCAAAGGGTTATATCCGTCAGTTCGGTATTTCTCGTATCCAGTTCCGTGAGATGGCTTCTGCTGGTTTGATTCCAGGTGTAAAGAAGGCTAGCTGGTAATCCTTTCAAAGGTAAGAATATTTTTTTATTTAATATTGTCGGGGTAGTCCCGATTAATTAAACATTTATATTTTATGACAGATCCAATAGCAGATTATCTGACAAGACTCAGAAATGCAATCATGGCTCATCACCGTGTTGTAGAAGTTCCTGCGTCTAACTTGAAGAAAGAGATCACTAAGATCCTCTTCGAGAAAGGTTACATCCTCAATTACAAGTTTGTAGAGGATGGTCCTCAGGGCTCAATTAAGGTTGCCTTGAAGTACAACCCAACTACAAAGCAAAACGCTATCAAGTGTTTGAAGCGCGTGTCAACTCCAGGTTTGCGTAAGTATACCGGTTACAAGGACATGCCAAGAGTTATTAACGGATTAGGTATTGCAATCTTATCTACATCCAAAGGTGTAATGACAGACAAAGAAGCTTCTGATCTTAAGATCGGTGGCGAGGTTCTTTGCTATATTTATTAATTGGAGGCTTTTATATGTCTAGAATAGGAAAATTGCCAATTAGTATCCCTGCAGGTGTTACTGTAAATTATGATGAGGCTTCTCATGTTTGCACAGTAAAGGGCCCTAAGGGTGAACTTTCTCAGTGGATTGATCCATCTATCAAGTTTAATAATGCAGATGGTCATATTAGCTTTGAAATCGATGAAAATAGTCCTGTAAATATTAAGCAGAAGCAGGCTTTCCACGGTTTGTATCGCTCTCTCGTTAACAACATGGTTGTTGGTGTAAGCGCTGGTTATACAAAGGTTTTGGAATTGGTAGGTGTTGGTTATCGTGTTTCTAACCAGGGTAATATCATTGAGTTTGCTTTGGGTTACACTCACCCTATTTTCATCCAGTTGCCTAAGGAGATTAAGGTTGAGACTAAGTCTGAAAGAAACCAGAACCCAATCTTGACATTGGAGTCTTGCGACAAGCAGTTGTTGGGACTCGTTTGTGCAAAAATTCGTTCTTTCCGCAAGCCTGAGCCTTATAAAGGTAAGGGTATTCTCTTTAAGGGTGAAGTTATTCGCAGAAAGTCTGGTAAGAGTGCTTCTGCTAAGTAATTTTAATTATTTACGATTATGACAACAAAGAAAGTAGAAAGACGAATTAAGATAAAGTTCCGCATTCGTAAGAGTGTGAACGGTACAGCTGAGCGTCCACGTCTTAGTGTATTCCGCTCTAACAAGCAGATTTACGCTCAGGTTATTAACGATTTGACAGGCACTACACTTGCATCTGCTTCTTCACTCGGTTTGGAGAAGATGCCTAAGCAGGAGCAGGCAACTAAGGTTGGCGAGCTCATTGCTGAGAAGGCTAAGGCTGCTGGCGTTGAGGCAGTAGTTTTCGACCGTAATGGTTACCTTTACCATGGTCGTGTAAAGCAGTTGGCTGAAGGTGCTCGTAATGGTGGTCTTAAATTTTAAACGATTATGGCAATGGATAAAGTAAAAGTAAATAACGAAGAAGTACTTAAGGATCGCTTGGTTGCTATCAACCGTGTAACTAAGGTTACAAAGGGTGGTCGTACTTTCACATTCGCTGCTATCGTCGTTGTAGGTGACGGTAATGGCGTAATCGGCTACGGCCTTGGTAAGGCAGGTGAGGTTACTGCTGCTATCGCAAAGGGTACTGAAGCTGCGAAGAAGAACTTGGTAAAGGTTCCTGTACTCAAGGGTACTGTTCCTCATGAGGTTGAAACTTCATTTGGTGGTGCTAAGGTTCTTATTAAGCCAGCTGCTGCCGGTACTGGTTTGAAGGCCGGTGGTGCTATGCGTGCAGTACTTGAGAGCGTAGGTATCAAGGATGTCATCGCTAAGTCTAAGGGTTCTTCAAATGCCCATAACCTTGTGAAGGCTACTATCGCAGCTCTTGCAGAGATGCGTGATGCTTATACTGTAGCAGGTGAGCGTGGTATCAGTATGGATAAAGTATTTAACGGTTAATTAGGAAAAATCGAATATGGCAACAATTAAAATCAAGCAGATTAAGAGTAAAATCGGTGCTCCAGTAGATCAGAAGCGTACACTCGCTTGTCTTGGTCTCCACAAGATTTCTCAGGTTGTTGAGGTAGAGGATACTCCTAGCAACCGTGGTATGATCCGTAAGGTTCATCACCTCGTAAGTGTAGTTGATTAATTAATCTTTTTAAATTAGAAACGATTATGAAATTAAATAATTTGAAACCTGCTGCAGGTTCTACCCATTCACGTCGTCGTATTGGTCGTGGTCCAGGTTCTGGTCTCGGTGGTACTTCTACACGTGGTCATAAGGGTGCCAAGGCTCGTTCTGGTTATAAGAGAAAGATTGGTTTCGAAGGTGGTCAGATGCCATTGCAGCGTCGTGTTCCAAAGGCTGGTTTTAAGAATATCAACCACAAGGAGTACTTCGCAGTAAACCTTTCTACTCTTCAGGCTCTTGCTGAAGCAAAGAACCTTACAAAAATCGGTATTGAGGAACTTAAGGCTGCTGGCCTCACAAACGGCAAGGAGCTTGTAAAGGTTCTCGGTAACGGTGAACTTAAAGCAAAATTGGAAGTTGAAGCTAATGCTTTCTCAAAGACTGCCGAAGAAGCAATCAAGGCAGTAGGTGGTAACGCAACTATAATCTAAGTAAATGAAAAAGTTTATTGAGACACTAAAGAACTGTTGGAAGATAGAGGATCTCCGTCAGAGACTCCTCATTACTCTTCTGTTTACGGCTATTTACCGTTTTGGCTCGTTTGTGGTACTTCCAGGTATCAATCCGGGCATGTTGGAAAAACTTCAGTCGCAGACCTCTGGCGGTCTTATGTCGCTATTGGACATGTTCTCTGGTGGTGCATTTTCCAATGCATCTATCTTTGCACTCGGAATTATGCCTTATATCTCAGCTTCAATCGTTATGCAGCTTCTTGCTGTCGCTGTGCCTTATTTCCAGAAGATGCAGCGTGAGGGCGAGAGCGGTCGCAAAAAAATACAATGGTATACTAGAGTCCTGACTGTGGCCATTTTGGTCTTTCAGGCTCCTAGTTACCTTTTGAATTTGAAAATGCAGGCTGCCAATGCTCTAGCCACAGGTATCAGTTGGACGGTATTTATGATTCCGGCAACAATTATCTTGGCTGCAGGTAGTATGTTTATCCTTTGGTTAGGTGAACGTATCACTGACAAGGGAGTAGGTAATGGTATCTCTCTTATTATTATGATTGGTATTATCGCCCGTTTGCCACAGGCTTTCGTTCAGGAGGTAACTTCTCGTTTGCAGGCAATTTCTGGTGGTGGCCTTATCATGTTCATTGTTGAGATCCTTATCCTTTATGCTGTAGTTTGTGCTTCAATACTTTTGGTACAAGGTACACGTAAGATTCCTGTACAGTATGCTAAACGTTTGGTTGGAAATAAGCAATATGGTGGTGCGCGTCAGTACATTCCTTTGAAGCTTTTTGCTGCTAACGTAATGCCTATCATCTTTGCTCAGGCTTTAATGTTTATTCCATTGGCGATAGTTCGCTATCAGTCTGAAAATGCTAGTAGTGTTGTTCAGCAGTTGATGGATAATCGTAGTTTGCTATATAATGTTGTTTATGTAATCTTGGTTATTGCATTTACTTATTTCTATACAGCTATTACATTGAATCCTACTCAGATGGCTGAGGATATGAAACGTAATAATGGTTTCATTCCTGGCGTAAAACCAGGAAAGGATACAGCTGAGTACATTGATACCGTAATGTCTCGTATTACTTTACCAGGTTCGTTATTTATTGCGTTTATTGCAATTATGCCTGCTTTAGCAGGACTTCTCGATGTACAGCAAGCTTTCTCTCAATTCTTTGGAGGTACATCTCTATTGATTTTGGTTGGTGTTGTCATTGACACATTACAACAAATCGAGAGTCATTTGCTTATGCGCCACTATGATGGTCTTTTGAATTCAGGCCATACCCGTCAGGGTGGTGTTGCTGCATATTAATCTTTTTCTTTTGAAATGAGAAATTTCTGAAGACAGAAGATGAAATTATTTTGAGTTCAGCTTTTTCTTTATATAAGTTAGGCTGACTTGAATTTACTATATTATGTGAGACGACTCTCCATTTGGATAGGTTATCCTTATCCACTTGGAGAGCCTTTTCCCGCTAATATGTCATCTAATTATGTTTTTCATCAGATATTGATGACACAAGGTTGCTCGAAAAGATAAAGCAAAATTTTATCTTCATTCGTAGAAGTTTAACATTAAGAAGGACAAATATTTATATTATGGCAAAACAAGCCGCTATTGAGCAAGATGGAACTATTGTAGAAGCATTGTCAAATGCGATGTTCCGAGTAGAATTAGAGAATGGAGTTGACATCACAGCTCATATCTCTGGTAAGATGAGAATGCATTACATCAAGATTTTACCTGGTGATAAGGTAAAGGTGGAGATGAGTCCATATGACCTTACCAAAGGTAGAATTGTTTTTAGATACAAATAATAATCATATATAAGGTTATGAAGACAAGAGCATCATTAAAGAAACGTTCAGCTGACTGCAAGATCGTTCGTCGTAAAGGTCGTCTGTTCGTTATCAACAAGAAGAACCCTAAGATGAAATTACGTCAGGGTTAATGTTAAAGTATTGTAAAAGTGCCGTTATTTCAAAAAATAGTTGTACTTTTGCACCGCTTTAAACGAAAGGTATTAATTTTTTAATTATTTATTTAAACAATGGCAATAAGAATTGTTGGAGTAGATTTGCCCCAGAATAAGCGTGGCGAAATCGCATTGACCTATATCTATGGTATTGGTCGAAGTAGTTCAGCAAAGATATTGGATAAGGCCGGTGTAAACCGTGACCTGAAGGTTAGCGAGTGGTCTGATGACCAGGCAGCTAAGATCCGTGAAATTATCGGCGCTGAGTTCAAAGTTGAAGGTGATCTCCGTTCTGAGATCCAGATGAACATTAAGCGACTGATGGATATTGGTTGCTATCGTGGAGTTAGACATCGTAATGGTCTTCCAGTTCGCGGTCAGAGCACTAAGAATAATGCTCGTACACGTAAGGGTAAGAAGAAGACTGTTGCTAATAAGAAGAAGGCTACTAAGTAATTCTGAAGGAGGAAATTAATTATGGCAAAGCAAAAAGCAACATCTAAGAAGAGAAATGTACGCGTTGACGCTATCGGTCAGCTTCACGTTCATAGCTCATTCAATAACATTATTGTATCTCTTGCTAACAATGAGGGTCAGATCATTTCTTGGTCTTCAGCTGGTAAGATGGGTTTCCGTGGTTCTAAGAAGAATACTCCTTATGCTGCTCAGATGGCTGCTGAGGATTGTGCAAAGGTCGCTTTTGATCTTGGTCTTCGTAAGGTTAAGGCTTATGTTAAGGGTCCAGGTAACGGCCGTGAGTCTGCTATCCGTGCTATTCACGGTGCAGGTATCGAGGTTACTGAAATCGTTGACGTAACTCCATTACCACACAATGGTTGCCGTCCTCCAAAGCGTCGTCGTGTATAACGCTTGAGGTTAGCATTATTAATTAAGATACAAACAATATAGCATTTATATAATATTATGGCTAGATATATAGGTCCGAAATCTAAAATTGCGCGTCGTTTTGGTGAGCCAATCTTCGGCGCTGACAAAGTTTTGTCCAAGAGAAACTTCCCTCCTGGACAGCATGGCAACAACCGTCGTCGTAAGATGTCTGAGTACGGTGTCATGTTGGCAGAGAAGCAGAAAGCTAAGTACACTTATGGTGTATTAGAGCGTCAGTTCCGTAATATGTTTGATAAGGCTGCTAAGGCTGATGGTATTACTGGTGAGGTTCTTCTTCAGAATCTCGAGTGCCGTCTTGATAACGTTGTTTTCCGTCTTGGTATCGCTCCAACACGTGCTGCTGCTCGTCAGTTGGTTGGTCACAAGCACATCGTTGTTGATGGTAAGGTAGTTAATATCCCTTCTTTTGCAGTTAAGCCTGGTATGGTTGTTGGTGTTCGTGAGAAGTCTAAGTCTCTCGAGGTTATCGAAGCAGCTCTTGCAGGTTTCAATCATAGCAAGTACCCATGGATTGAGTGGGACGATAATTCAAAGAGCGGTAAGTTCTTGCACAAGCCAGAGCGTGCCGACATTCCAGAGAATATTAAGGAGCAGTTAATCGTTGAGTTGTACTCTAAATAAATCATTACATTAATGGCGATATTAGCATTTCAAAAACCTGATAAAGTAGTAATGTTAGAGGCTGATAACCAGTTCGGAAAATTTGAATTCCGTCCTTTGGAGCCTGGCTTTGGTGTTACCATTGGTAACGCCTTGCGCCGCATTCTCCTTTCATCATTGGAGGGTTATGCTGTTAACACTATCCGCATTGCGGGTGTTGAGCATGAGTTCTCTTCAGTTCCTGGTGTTAAGGAAGATGTTACTAACATTATCTTGAATCTCAAACAAGTTCGATTCAAGCAAGTAGTAGAAGAATTCGAGAATGAGAAAGTTAGTATCACCGTTGAGAATTCTACAGAATTCAAAGCAGGTGATATCGGTAAGTATCTGACTGGATTTGAAGTGTTAAACCCTGATTTGGTGATTTGTCATTTAGATGCCAAAGCTTCGATGCAGATCGATTTGACTATTAATAAGGGACGTGGTTATGTTCCTGCTGATGAGAATCGTCAATTCTGCACTGACGTTAACGTTCTCCCAATCGATTCCATCTACACCCCTATACGTAATGTAAAGTACGCTGTAGAACCATATCGTGTTGAGCAAAAGACCGACTATGATAAGCTCGTACTTGAAATTACAACAGATGGTTCCATTAGTCCAAAGGATGCACTGAAAGAGGCTGCGAAGATTCTTATTTATCACTTCATGCTCTTCTCTGATGAGAAGATTACTCTTGAGACTCAGGATCAGGAGAGCAATCAGGAGTTTGATGAAGAGGTTCTTCATATGCGCCAGTTGCTTAAGACTCGTCTCGTAGACATGAATCTTAGTGTTCGTGCCCTCAACTGCTTGAAGGCAGCTGATGTTGAGACTCTTGGTGATTTGGTTCAGTTTAACAAGACTGACCTCTTGAAGTTCCGCAACTTTGGTAAGAAATCGCTCTCAGAGCTTGATGATTTGCTCGAGAGTCTGAATCTGTCTTTTGGAACTGATATTTCAAAGTATAAATTAGACAAGGAATCTTAAAGGTTCGAAGTCCAAAAAGTAAAAACAAAAAATGAGACATAATAAGAAATTCAACCATTTAGGTCGTACTGCTTCTCATCGTAACGCGATGTTGGCTAACATGGCTTCATCACTTATCTTGAGCGAGCACAAAAGAATCACTACGACCCTCGCAAAGGCAAAGGCTCTTAAGAAGTATGTTGAGCCATTGATTACTCGTTCTAAGAACGATACAACAACTTCACGTCGTGTAGTTTTCCGTTATCTTCAGAATAAGTATGCTGTTAAGGCTCTCTTCGGTGAGGTAGCTGAGAAGGTAGCTAACCGTCCAGGTGGCTACACTCGCGTAATCAAGTTGGGTACCCGTCAGGGTGATGCAGCTGAGATTGCTTTCATCGAGCTCGTTGACTTTGATGAGAATATGGCTAAGACTCAGAAGGCTGCTGCTAAGAAGACTCGTCGTAGTCGTAAGGCAACAAAGGCTGAAGAGGCTCCTGTAGCTGAGACTGAGGCTCCTGCAACTGAGGAGGCTCCAAAGGCTGAATAATTTTCAATCATCTCAGATAAATTAAGCGTCCTTGTCTTGACAAGGGCGCTTTTTTTGTCCCTTTTTCAAAACTATCTGCTCTTTTAGGGTTTTTCCTAATCATTATTAGGGATTTTTTTGTTTTTATTCTTTTAGTTCTTTGTATCTTTGCAGCAGAAATTTAAACTTAATGAAGATGAAAAAGATTATGCTTTTTGTAGCTTGCTCTTCTTTGCTGTTGAGTAGCTGCGATACTTATACGGGAAGTGGCGCTTATGCTGGTGCCACATTTGGTTCTATTCTTGGTTCAGCTATTGGTGGCTTGTCTGGTGGTCCTAGAGGTTCTGATATGGGTACTATTATTGGCATGGCTGGTGGTGCTGCCGTTGGAGCGGCCATTGGTAGTCAGGCTGACCAGAAGTCTCAGCAGCAAAGAGAATCTGTTTATCGGGATAGATCACACCGTGATCATCATTCTTATCAGGATGGAGTTTACCAGCAATCTTCTCCAGTTTATTCCAATGACGAAATCTTTGATTCAACTAATTCGGGTGATGATAGGATTTATGATTTCAATGATAGGGATTATACCGGAAGTTATAGTGCTCAGCAGCCTGTAGCTACTATTCCTAGTTCTACTCTGGAAGAACTGGGGCAGAATTATGCTTATTCATCCTCTTTGGAAATAATGAATGCTCGTTTTGTTGATTCCAATGAGGACAATACTTTGAATCGGAATGAAACAGCTAAGGTTATTTTTGAAATCCGAAATAACGGACCTCACACTTTATTTGATGTAGTTCCTACCGTTATTGAGACTACCGGCAATAAGCACATTTTCATTTCTCCAAGTGTTCATGTAGAAAGTATTGCTCCTGGCCATGTGATTCGATATACAGCAATGGTCAAGGCTGATAACCGTTTGAAGAATGGTACAGCTTGTTTCTGTGTTTCAGTTATACAAGGCGGTAAGACGATTTCTAAGGTTAATCAGTTTGATATTCCGACAAAATCCAGATAAGATTCCGGTATGATAATGAATTTGTATGATAGTATCTTTTTTAGGATTCTGTTATATATAAAAAGGTAAAGGCGAGAATCAATGATGATTCACGCCTTTACCTTTTGCTTTATCTGTATTGTGCTTTTTTAATTCAGCCTTGGTTACCTCTTTGCTTTTATGGTGCTCTGTTTTATTTATTATCTTTGAAGTATTTTTATTTGTTTCTGTTTTACTGCTGTGATGATTTTCCTTATTCCTGTTAGGAGTTCCCCATTTGTTAGGAAATTCATATTCAGTTTCAGCCACTTCGAAATCAATCTTAGGCAATTTTGTGTCCTCTGGCTTGTAAGGAATCGGGTTTTCCACCATTTCAACTTTTACGGTTGCTACGCCTTGTGCTATCATACCAATTTCTTTTGCAGCCTTCCATGATAGGTCGATGATTCTACCTCTTCCAAACGGCCCTCTGTCGATGACTTTTACGATAGTACTCTTGCCATTGCTAAGGTTTGTAACCTTGAGGTGCGTTCCGAAGGGATAAAACCGATGTGCACATGTTAAACTGTCATGATGTATTCTCTGGCCGCTTGCAGAACGGGCACCTGTTGCTCTTTTAGAGTAATATGATGCCTTGCCGTGCTGGTGCTTTTGTCCGTAGCATGGAACCAGACTGAATATAGCCAAGATGGCTGTGATGAAAGATTTTGTAACCATATCTTCATATTTTATGGCACAAATATAAAAAAAAATGTTGAAAGATGCAAGTAAATCTCAGAAAATCAGTATCTTTGCACAAACTTTAACTTCATTTATGGAAAATAATATACCTCAGGAGTGGAATAAATTCTACTTGAAAGACGTATCGTTTGTGAATCTGATGATGCGCCGTATCTACAATGTACTGATTGTAGCCAATCCTTACGATGCGTTCATGCTTGAAGATGATGGACGTATCGAAGAGAAGATATATAATGAATATATGGAGCTGGGTCTCCGCTATCCGCCAACCTTTACTCAGGTTTCTACTACCGAAGAGGCTGCTGCTGTGCTGCGTTCTACCGTAATTGATCTGGTGATTTGCATGCCTGGCAATGCTGATAATGATGCCTTCGACGTAGCGCGCGACATCAAGGGTAAGTTTCCCAATATCCATTGTGTTGTTCTTACGCCTTTCTCTCATGGTATTACCAAGCGTATGCAGAATGAAGACTTGAGTATCTTCGATTATGTCTTCTGCTGGCTTGGCAACACCAATCTTATTCTTTCTATCATCAAGCTGATAGAGGATAAGATGAATCTAGAACATGACATACAGGAAGCAGGCGTGCAGATGATTCTGCTGGTAGAAGATTCTATCCGTTTCTATAGTTCTATATTGCCTAATCTCTATAATTATATATTGGAGCAGAGCAAGAACTTTTCTCAGGAGGCTCTGAACCGGCATGCAGCTACCATGCGTATGCGTGGCCGTCCTAAGGTGGTCTTGGCTCGTACTTATGAGGAAGCCCAGAAACTGTATGATAAGTATTCTGATAACACGTTGGGTGTAATCAGCGATGCACGTTTCCCGTTAAAGAGTGCTGCCAAAGCTTTTGGTAATGAGGTGATGCCTGAAGAGAAGCCTAAGCATCGTACGGATACTTTCGGTCGCGAGAAATGTCCAGATGCAGGTTTGCAACTCTTCCGTTATATCAGGAAGAACGATCCTTTCGTTCCGCTTATCATAGAAAGTTCTGAAAGTGAGAACCGTGCGAAGGCAGAGGCAGAAGGTTTCCGCTTTGTTGACAAGAACTCGAAGAAGATGAGCGTAGATCTTCGCCGTCTGATGGAAGAGCACATGGGCTTTGGCGATTTCATATTCCGTGATCCTAAGACTCATGAGGAGATTATGCGCATTCATAGTTTGAAGGAATTGCAGGATAACATCTTCAATATTCCTAACGATTCCATGCTCTATCATATCAGCCGCAACCATATGAGCCGTTGGCTTTGTGCTCGTGCCATCTTCCCTGTATCAGCTTTCCTGAAGCATGTTACCTGGGAGAAATTGCAGGATGTAGATGCTCACCGACAGATTATCTTCGATGCCATCGTGCAGTATCGTCACATGAAAAACATCGGTGTAGTGGCTGTTTTCGACCGCATGAAGTTTGACAAGTATGCCCACTTTGCCCGTATCGGAGAAGGCTCCCTAGGCGGAAAGGGTAGAGGTCTTGCTTTCCTTGACAACATCATCAAGCGTCATCCTGAGTTCAACCAGTATGAGAATGCCACCGTGCAGATTCCGAAGACCGTGGTGCTCTGTACCGATATCTTCGACGAGTTCATGATGAGCAACAATCTCTATCCGATAGCTTTGAGTGATGCTAGCGACGATGAGATTCTGAAGCACTTCCTGCATGCCCAGCTGCCCGATTCGCTGATAGCCGACTTCTTCACCTTCTTTGAGGCAACCAGGAGTCCTATCGCAATCCGTTCAAGTTCGCTGCTCGAAGATGCCCACTATCAGCCGTTTGCCGGTATCTATTCTACCTATATGATTCCGTATCTGGAGGATAAGTATCAGATGCTGCAGATGCTGGCCTGTGCCATCAAGGGAGTCTATGCTTCTGTGTTCTATCGCGATTCGAAGGCTTACATGACCGCAACGAGCAATGTCATCGATCAGGAAAAGATGGCTGTTATCTTGCAGCAGGTTGTGGGTAAAGACTATGGGACAAGGTTTTATCCTACCATGAGCGGTGTGCTCCGTTCGCTCAATTATTATCCGATAGGTGATGAAGAGGCTGAAGAGGGTATAGCCAGTCTTGCCTTGGGCTTGGGTAAATATATCGTAGATGGAGGTCAGACCCTTCGTGTTTGTCCTTACCATCCGAATCAGGTGCTCCAGACATCGGAAACCGAGTTGGCTCTGCGCGACACCCAGACCCAGTTCTATGCGCTGGATATGAAGCATGTGGGCAATGATTTCAAGGTGGATGATGGCTTTAATATTCTTAAACTTCGGGTGAAGGATGCCGTAGAAGACCAGAGTCTTACCTATATCGCATCTACTTTCGATCCATACGATCAGGTCATCAATGATGGAGTCTATGAGAATGGCCGCAAACTGATAACCTTCTCAAGTGTGCTCCAGCATGGAGTGGTGCCTTTGCCAGAGATACTGCAGATGTCGATGAAGTATGGAGCAGGGGCTATGCGCAGACCTGTGGAGATAGAGTTTGCCTGCAATATCAATAATGACAGGACTTGCGAATTCTATCTTCTTCAGATTCGTCCTATCGTTGATGCCAAGGAGATGCTTGATGAAGATGTGAAGGCTATCCCTGATTCCGACTGCCTGTTGCGTTCGCACAATTCGCTGGGTCATGGCATCAGCGAAGATGTGGTTGATGTGGTTTATGTGAAGTATGATGACCACTTCTCTGCGATGAATAATTTTTATGTAGCCGATGATATAGAACGAATCAACCGCAAGTTCCTTGCTGACGGCAAGAACTATGTGCTGATAGGTCCTGGCCGTTGGGGCTCCAGCGACCATTATCTGGGTGTACCTGTAAAATGGCCGCATATCAGCGCTGCCCGGGTTATCGTAGAGGTGGCTCTGAAGAATTACAATATCGATCCTAGTCAGGGTACTCACTTCTTCCAGAACCTCACCTCTTTTGGCGTGGGATACTTTACGGTAGATACAAATACAGGTGAAGGCGGCTTTGTAAATAAGGAAATCCTGGATGCAATGCCGGCTGTAGAGGAGACGCAGTATGTCCGTCATGTACGCTTTGAGCACCCGATGAGAATTCTGATGGATGGTAAGAAGCAGGAAGGAGCCGTCTTGATTCCGAAGGAATGACGGGAAGAGTTGTCTCTGAATAGCCATCAGAAACGTTCTATTTCTAGTTAAAGATGTATTTACAGTAGAATGAAATCTTCGTTCATCGACGCTGAATGTCCGTTCAGCGACGTTGAACCGCCGTTCATCGACGCTGAACCGCCGTTCAACGTCTATGAACGGAGATTTCATCTGGCTGTAAAGACAATTATATTTGATATAAACAACAAATAATCCTGGGAAAGTTTGGAATTTCCATCGAAAAGCCTTACCTTTGTTCCCATCTAAAATGAATGCCTTATGAATATGTTAACAGAACAACAGACAGATACAAATCAGACAACCGACAGGAAATATCTTGTCCCGTTCATTCTCATTACGTCGCTCTTCTTTTTGTGGGGCTTCGCTCGAGCCATTCTGGATGTACTCAACAAGCACTTCCAGAATGCTCTGCACATCAGTATTACTCATTCCGCCCTTATTCAGGTTACCACCTATCTGGGTTATTTCCTGATGGCAATACCTGCTGGCTTCTTTATCAACCGGTATGGTTATCGCCGTGGCGTGGTCTTCGGTCTGCTCCTCTTTGGTGTGGGCGCCTTGCTCTTTATCCCGGGTGCTACGGTGGGTAGTTTCTCAGCATTCCTGCTCTGCCTTTTCATTATCGGGTGCGGTTTGGTGTTTCTGGAAACAGCCGCCAATCCCTATGTTACCGAACTGGGTGCCAAGGAAACAGCTACCAGCCGACTGAACTTATCGCAGTCGTTTAATGGATTGGGTGGTATTTTTGCCACACTTTGCATCGGTCAGTTCCTGTTCAATCAGACCGAAGAGGGCGGCAATGTGGTGGTGCCTTATACCATTCTGGGTATTCTGGTGCTGGTGATAGCTCTGGTCTTCTCACGTGTAGATTTACCGGAAATCAGTCATGTGGCTACAGCAGAAGATGAGGCAGCCGGTTCTAATATCAGCAAACTCTTTTCCCATCACAACATGTTCGTGTTTGGACTTCTGGCTTTGCTGAGCTATGAAGTGGCAGAGATTTCAATCAATTCCTACTTCATCAATTTCGTTACGGGCATGAAATGGATGGACGACCGCACGGCTTCCGTAGCCCTGACTTGTGCGTTGGCATTCTTTATGGTAGGCAGATTCCTCGGTTCCTGGATTATGCGCCGAATCAAGGCAACAACGATGTTGCTGATCTGCGCTATGGGGTGTGTTGTCTGTATACTTTTAGTCCTGTCAAATCTGGGTAAGCTGTCGCTGGTAGCCCTGCTTTGCAACTATATGTTCGAGGCCATCATGTTCCCTACCATCTTCAGTATCGCCCTCACGGGGTTGGGCAACCTTACCAAGACAGCCTCTTCGCTTCTGATGATGACGCCAATCGGAGGTTGCGGTTTCCTGTTGATGGGACTCATCGCCGACCGTACTCATTTTACACTTCCTTTCCTGGTACCGCTCGTAGGATTTGTCATCGTTCTGGCTTATGCGGCTCGTGAATATAAACTTGCCAAGAAGTAACTGGCGGTTGGGCAGAAAGATGTAAATATAAAGATGTTAAATTGCTAACTGCGTTTAGCAAAAGCTTTGTGTTTCGTAGGGTATTGGTGCGGAATTAACTTTTTTAACTCGATTGCAACACGAAAAATCGAATTATCATTTTGTTGTCTCAAAAGAAAAAGGTAAATTTGCACTCGGTAAGGAAAGAGCCTCATAAGTTCTACACCTTATTATATATAAGAAAAAAAAGAATGTTTCATTAAACAATAAATTAAGTAAAATTATGGCAGTAGATTACAAGAAAATCGGTCTTGTGAACACTAAGGAAATGTTCGCAAGAGCTATCAAGGGCGGTTGGGCCGTTCCTGCTTTCAACTTCAATAACTTGGAGCAGCTCCAGGCTATCATCCAGGCTTCTTCAAACTTGAAGTCACCAGTTATCCTTCAGGTATCTAAGGGTGCTCGTAAGTATGCTAACCCTACATTGCTCCGCTACTTGGCAGAGGGTGCTGTAGAGTATGCTAAGGAGTTGGGTTGCAACCATCCTGAGATCGTTCTTCACCTCGATCATGGTGATAGCTTCGAGACATGTAAGAGCTGTGTAGATTTCGGCTTCTCTTCTGTAATGATCGACGGTTCTGCACTTCCATACGAGGAGAACATTGCATTGACAAAGAAGGTTGTTGATTACGCTCATCAGTTCGGTGTAACTGTAGAGGGTGAGCTCGGTGTCCTCGCTGGTGTTGAGGATGACGTAGTAGCTGAGGAGTCTCACTATACAAAGCCTGAGGAGGTTGTAGATTTCGCTACACGTACAGGTGTTGATTCATTGGCTATCTCTATCGGTACTTCTCACGGTGCTTACAAGTTCAAGCCAGAGCAGTGCACACGTGACCCTAAGACTGGTCACCTCGTTCCTCCTCCATTGGCATTCGACGTATTGGCAGCAGTTGAGGAGCAGCTTCCTGGTTTCCCTATCGTTCTCCACGGTTCTTCTTCAGTTCCTCAGGAGTATGTTGATATCATCAACAAGTTCGGTGGTAAGTTGCCAGATGCAGTTGGTATCCCAGAGGAGCAGTTGACTAAGGCTTCTGAGAGCGCTGTTTGCAAGATCAACATCGACTCTGACTCTCGTCTTGCTTTCACAGCAGGTGTTCGTGAGACATTGGCTCTTCACCCAGAGTACTTCGACCCACGTCAGTACTGCGGTAAGGCTCGTGAGTACATGGTTGACCTCTATAGCCACAAGATCAAGGATGTTCTTCATTCTGACAACAAGTTGGCTAACCTCGACTAATCTTCGAGATTTTACAACACAAGATATGAGCGGGAATCCGAAAGGGTTCCCGCTTTTGTTTTATCCCCTTTTTTCCCGCAATCATACAATCTGTCAGCAAGTAATGCATATTGTGCACGATAACATGAAAAACTTTACATTATTTAACTATGAAAACTTGCATCCTATTGACTTTTTTCCTATATTTGCAATGTACAAACGAAAGAAAAGGACATGTAAGAGGGGTATAAGCCCTATAGTAAATGATAAGCAATAGTAAATGATAACCAATAGTAAATGATATCACTCCTCCCAACATATCATTTGTGTAATTGTAAAAGATGATTTAAACCGAAAGGTGTTTGTTTTTAAAAGCATCGGATGGTAATGGCCGAAAGGCTGGAATCTGAAGATGACAGGTTTAAATGATAATGAAAACAATTAGTAAATGGTATAACTATGAAGAAGTATTTTATGATGGTCATCGCTATGACTATGATGACAATAGGATTTGTTAGTTGCAGTGCATCTGACGATGAAATGGGTGAAACAGTTAGTCGCGTTACCACCGATGAGTCAGGTTTCTCTTTGCTCAGCTATTCCATGACTGCGGGCTCTGCCGTAAGCGAGGAGTCTAACAGTAAGGCTGAGAATGATGAGAAGTTGGTTTGCAAGGTTCTTCCGGGTGGTCAGCTGATGCTGACTCATAAGAATGTAATCTTCGACCAAGGTACAAATATCAAGTTTGCAACTCAGTTGGTTGGCAAGAAGTTAATCATTACCGAAACAGGTGATTATGGAAAGTCTGGTCAGTATGGTTATTATACGCTTGTTGCCAAGGTAGGAACAGTTAAGGATGGTGACTATGTGGTTGTTGTAAAGCGCAATGATCACGTTCGTGAGGAGTTCAAGTTGATGTATGACTCTTCCCGAGCTAATTAAGATACATATAAATAGTAAAATGCAATTCAGATATATAATAAATGATATGAAGTTACAATTATAATGAATGGTATGTTGATATATAATATACGAAGTTAAGACAAATGATAGTAAATGATATGTTTATTCAATAACAGATGTCGCTTCTTTCGACCAGTCTAGTTTTACTTTCTGTTTTCATTTCCCCGTAATGCTTCCATGAGCTGTTCAGGTGTACAGTCTTTTAATATCACCTTATTCTCTTTATCCAACAGGTAAATGGTTGGCATGGCTTTGAGCCCGTAAATCGTGCTCAAGCGGTTATCTGCTACGATGCGGAGCAGACTGAAGCCGGCTGGTATTGTCTGTTTGTCGAGCCATGCAGATATCTTGTGGCAGTTGTCGCAGTCTGGATCGTAGAAATATAAGATAACCTTCTTTTCCCGGTAATCGCTCAACTGATGAGGCTTGCCGTCTTTCAGCATAAAACTGATGTTGGTAGCCTGTGTACCAGGCAAGTTCTTTCTTGCCTGTTTCAGTTTAAATCCTATTCTTTCTTTCTCGGTTTCATCGAAGTATGGCGATTTAGCCATGTCTTCCAGAAACAGGGCATATACCCTGTCGTTGCGCATGGGCGACTCAGGGTTCTCATAATAATGCTCGATGAGGCTTTCAAACTTCTCCTTAGATGGCTTCTGCTGGTAAGCTTTGGCTGTAAAGGCTGCAATACCCTTCTGGGCTATTTCCTGGTCGAAACGGGCCAGAATATCGATGAAGTTGACAAAGCCCTGTTCTGCCATCTCCTTGTTTGCCAGTTCCAGGGTATCGGAAAAGTTGAAGTTGTCCCAATAGTGCTCACTCAGGTATGTTGCGCGTTGCTCTACGCTGCGCAGACTGTCTGGCAGAGCAGGGTATGGAAAACTGTTCTGAGCCTTGGTTGGGGCTAAGGCTCCAACCAGCATGAAGAAACTGAGGAATATGAATCTTGCCATCATCTTTATATTGGAATTAATGATATTACTAACGGGTGCAAAATTACAAAATAAAATTGAAAGTGGCAAGGTTTTTTATATAAAAAAAAGCCGCGGAACTATAGAAGGTGAGATCACCTCGGCAACTACAGTTCCAACGACCAGTCTAGTTTAATTTATTGGTTCCCGCATTCTATTTGTATAGTAAATGATAATTATTTTATTACCTATTTCATTGATATTTGTGGGGCATTTATATTTTGAAACGATATGCGCCCCGATACAGATATATGAACTAAACTCTTCTAAGACTTACTTATTGATAGGTGAATTCAAACTTCTTGGCCTTTCCTTGGTTGAAGTTATCTGCCTTCAGCCAGAAGTATCCCTTGTCACCTTTTTGGGCATTCTTGCGTACATTCCTCAACTTAAAGGTATATGTATAGGTTCTTTTTCCCTTCTCCTCCAGAAGAGTTCCTGAATTCCTCTGGATTACTTCAGCCTTATAGGTAAACCAGCTGCCTGTTTTGCATTTGCCTTCCGTTTCGGCTCCAGTATCACCTATTTCTACCTTCCAGTCCTTTGGATTGATATCATTGGATGCGATTTTGAAATTCACAGGCATCAGTCCGTCAGGATAATCCTTAGGAATGGTGATGGTGAAATCTCCTTCGCTGTTCAATGTTGCACTTATATTATTGGCATTTTTGAAGTCATAATTAGCCTCACTCACACTATAGAGATGGATGTTTCTATTGAGTCCATGCACTGTGTCGGTGAGGTAGATGATGCCTTCTCGCCAGGTCTTGTCTATCTTGTCCAGCTTGTACTTAATGGTACCGGTACCGGTCTTTGATGCTTCGTCATAAGTATAGTCGGTAACCTTTGGGGCATCTGCAGTTGCGAATGACAGGTTCTCAGTCCATAAAGCCACGAAAGCCTTAGGCTGCTTGTTGGCTGCATCATCGCCCTTATAAGTGAACTGTACCATCTGCTCAGTATTTTCACCTGTATTTACAGTCTTATAAGTACCTCCGACGATAGCCAGTTCGTAATTTCCATCAGTAACGCCCGGTACAATCTGTTCTACTCTAATCCAAGGGTTGTTTGCCGGTGCACCTTTCAATGCTACCTCAGAATTATTAGAGCCATAACTCGTATCCAGCTTATCAATGATGATTTTATATTCATAATTACGCTTGATGGCGTATGGCTTATTATTGCTGTCCTGTAAGTAAATCAGGTAATAGATGCCATCATGACATAAAATCACTTTAGCAGGATCTGTTGGCAGATTGTGCTCTTCGAAAGCACCTGTCGGGTTGAACATCTGACCAACATCACCTTTCAGTCTTCGGGTGTTGATGGCTGGGGTAACATAATTTACCTTCCATTCCCACTTATCATCTCCTGTAGTAGGGTTGAATAACAGACTGTCTCTGTTGAAGGGAGCCAGCGTTCCGTAAGCCACACCATTGATGACTGTCATTTTAAAGTCGTTTATTATACCAGGATTTGCTTTCTTTACCGAATCGCTCCAGTCTGCAGAAATCTTCGCTCTGTCTCTGATGAGATGAATGATATAATCTTTCTTTTTGGTATCTGGTTTCAGATACTTTTTCAGTTCTTCTGGAGAGTCTTTCTTGATATATCCCCAATAGCGAATCTTGGCAGCCTGGTCTTCACCATGTTCTGTTTCAAATGTAGTCATGAGCATATTCTCATGCATACCCACCCAATTTGCCTGGTTGTCCCAGTTGATGGTTTTGTATTGGCTTTCTGTGTTGGCAACCAGATGGATACGGGACGTTTGGTTTGGTATGGTTGCATAGAAATTATGAGGTTCTGTGCTTCCATCCGGATGAATGTCTCCATTATCATGTATTGTACCATTATTGTCTCTTGTGAATCCTTTGATTTCATCAAATTTTGTAACCTTGCCGATACCTACAAACTGACCTTCATTGTCAAAGCAGAAGAGTTTCATGCAGTCTTTCCCAATTCCTTCATTCATGAATACGGTGCTCCGGGTTACCTGTTGTTCGAAGTTGGGGATGGATACATTGAAACTGGCTGTGTAGTAACCTTCTTCGGTTTCGTCTTTAGAAGGTTCGCTGTCGGCTATACTGTCAGAACAGCCTGTCAACATTGCTGTTAACAGGACTGCTATGATTCCGATATATAATTTTATTTCTTTCATGTCATTTACCTTCTTTACTTTTCACCTTGTTTCTCTATCAGTTCTATTTCTCCCGGAGTCAGGTCGTGGACGCAGCGAACGTAGGTACCGTTCTGCGGGTTGTTGCCGTTTCTCTCAGTCTTGTCTCCATCCAGCGTCCAATAGTATTCGCCTCTCAGCAGCTGTTTGCCTATAGCCTTATCTTCGTTGCCTAACTTATAGATTCTGTTGATTTCTTCCTTTGTAGGAAGTCGCCAACCTTTCAGTTCGAGACTCTCATTCTTATAAGTCGTAGCCTTTTCCTGATACTTTTTACAGTAATCTCTTGCAGCCTGATTATCCTCGACTTTTGTTTCACCCTTTGCGGTTGATGCAAGGATGTAAGCAGGAGAAACGGTGTTGTCGGCAGACTTATTCTCATTGTTGACTACAGGTTTGGCAATGGTGTAATCTGTAGCATACTTATTGCTGGAGAACTGTATCGTGTACAGATGATTCTTCTCTTCTGAATCATTTGTACCTTCGCTTCTTACATTCATTGAATAGACCGAAGGATACTTTCTTACGGCTATTTCCTGTTTTTTGTCTGCGTTTCTAACTTTGATGTTAAAATAGGAATATTGAATTGTACAGTATGAAGGTGCTCCAGCATGTACGTCTATCCATCCTCTATAGCGATTTCCTGTAGACTCTTCGAAATTAGCCTTGAGCTGTCCATCCTGTCCCGACTGCTTTTTACCATATCTGTCAAAATAATAAGTAGTTGGATTCTCAATATCACATTCATAAGATGCAAACCAACGCATCGTGCAATCTGTAAAATCATTGCCTTCACCACCTTTGATATCTATGGCAGTAGGAGATACCACCAGATAGCTTGCACCATCCGCATTGACGTGGGTATCTTCACCTTCCGTCCATTTGGTAATCGCCCATTTCAGATAGTCTTCCTTTCCGTTGTAATCAATATCTGTCTTGGTGTCCAGATACTTGATAACGGCATTGACGGTATAGATATAGTTGCGCTCCAGCTTCTTTTCGCCTTGCGGATCACGCACAGGGATAACCAGATGCTTGGTAATGGTTGTCTTTGCATCTGTACTTTTTTCGAAAGTAACATCTGCAACAAACTGTGGCATGTCGTCTTTCCCGCTCCATGTTGTGGAATAGCTGTAAGTTGTTACCTTATAGATATCATTGCCGTTTTTATCTTTCTCTGCCGCAGCTTCATACTCCTGATTATCTTTTACGATATTGGGAGTAGCAGGTTGATTGGCAAAGATAGCTGTATTGGTATTGTAATTGATGAACTTCCACTTTACTTCTTTGATATTATAATCCTTCACCGTAGAAGAGATGTTCAGCTTGATTTTGGCAGCCGCTCTCACCAGTTCTACCGGAATGTTCTGTTCCGGATCTTGGGTGATGGTATACTCACCTTGGCTGCTCATCAGGAATTTCTTGTCGTTTACCATGGTAGCTGGCATCCAGATATCATCATCCTGCTGGGTGCTGGCAAGGAGTTCTTTCAGATTCTTACCCTTGAGATTTTCCTTTGCATTGGCTACTGCATAGTAAGGATAAGTTTTATCCACATCAAGATGGAGTGTCGATTTCCAGTCGCCCGAACCCAGTTCCTCTGCTTTGTTCTCTTCAGGCTTGTCGAACTGACTGTCTATTCTGCGTTCGCTGGATGTTGGTTCGAACATCTTAAAGTCAAGAGAAGACAGAGTTTTTTCATGAAGATTCTCTTCTTCCTTCACTCTTGTGGTCTGCAGGTCGTTGATCATGGGAGTCATGCTCAGCTGTTGTGCAGCCGAACCGTTTCCCAGTTCGTCTTCAGCTGAGCATCCTGCCATGAGCCATCCTGCCGTAAGAGCCAAGATGCATTTTGCGAATCTTATGTCTATATATAACTTCTTCATGATGAATGTTATTTTCTGTTGTCTTTATAATACTTGTTCAAAGTGAATATCCTTACCGGCGAATTTGCCCTCAGTACATCCTTTATATTTGAAACCTGGATTCAGGACAAACTTATCGTTTGGATATTTCGTCAGGAACACCTGCGCCTTTACATTGTGTGGCTTTGCCAGATCCAGTCTGTTCTTTGGCACGACATAGAAGTAGAGCGTCTTCTTCTCACCACTTTCATTGATGATGAAATCATCTATATGATAAGTATATCCAATTATTTTTTTACCATCGTTTTGGTCTGTAATGATTGGATCGTAAACCGGTTCTTTTTCCTCATAATTGCCATTTTCATCGCATTGTACGAATCCGAACATCGGGTTGTCTGTCTGGAGAATCCAAGGTTTACCTTTGGTATCGATATTATTGAGCGTAATCTTCGGTCCGCGTTTAGGGAAACCATAATATACCTTGTAGCCCCAGGCAGTCTGATCTCCGTCAGGGATAACCACGTTTGTTGAGGCATCGATGAAATCGAACGTTCCTCCATCCTGCCATTCCTGAATAGATGGAGTAACGGTGAGTTTGCCCATCTGTCCGTTGAGGAAATAACCATAAACTACCAGTTCTCTGTTTCTGATGGCATTTCCTTCAGAAGGAATATTGAAGGTCTCGCTCTTCTCGGTTGCTCCACCATCTAATGAATAGTAGATGGTGCCTCGGATGGCTTTGTTGGTCTCACGGAGATAACAGAGATTGTGAGAACCAATGCCTGCCTGTTTAAAAGCATCCAGATATTCTTGGGCTGTCTGATTACTCTTTTTGATGAAACTCTTAGGATCCTCCACTTCCATGATATCCTTGTTCTCTACACCTGCCAGTTTCAGAGTGGTTGGTACATAAGTCGTACCTGCGTTGTTGTATTTCTGGCTGGTTACGTCCTGGTTGTAACCATTCTCTTTATATATCGCTTCGTCGGGAAAAACATAGCTGGCAGTAGGAATGGTGTTTCCTTCTACTTCAATTCTTGTTACCTTTACCTGACTGGTATTGGCATCAGTACCCGATTTGCGGGCAAAGTAAAAATGGAGTTTCGAAACGGCGCGAACCAGAGGAATCCTGATACCTTTGTCTTTGGCTCCTTCTTCTGTATCAGCCACATGGCTGTCTACAGAAATCTGCGTGATGGCACGGGAGATAGGGAGTCCCTTTTCCTTTGAAACCTCTTTGGTTTCTGCTGTTCCGTCGCTATTGATACCGAAAGGTGAGGTAAAGCTGACTTCTTTCAGATCTTTGCGGGTAACAGAACGGAGGTCTTTGCCTTTCATCTGATCCAGCATGTTGATGCTCTCAGAGTTTGCCAGGATGTAAAGGTCGATGTTCTTTACTTCTTCGCCGCCAATCTTTCTCAGAAATCGGAGGTTCAGGGTATAGTTACCGTTCTTCACTTCGCTCAGCGTTTCTGCTTTATAGGAGATAGGAGTGGCTTCATCGCCGGTATTTGATTTGAACACCCACACCTTGATGTTGTGGATGTCGCTCTCCTGAGTAGGATTCGCATCAGTCTCATTGTCGGCAAGAACCTTTCCGCTAGTTTCTCCGGCTCTGGTACTGTTTCCGGTGCCGGTAGAGAAACTGAGGCTCAGATAGGCATTGTCGCCTAGAGCAGTTTCTGTATTTTCGTTCTCTGAACAGGATGCCATTGCGCCTACCATGAGCAAGGCAGCGAGTGCCATACACACTGGGCGTGTCATCTTGGTCAGAGTAGATTGATAGCGTTTCATGTTTTCTTTCTTTTACTTATACTTCTTTCTTTTCTTATTTTCCCAGGTCGGCATTCTGAAGATTCAGAACCCAGTTGTTTACCTTGATTCTTGCATCCATGCTGTAGGTAGAACTTGGAGCTGGCACGTAGAATACCAGAGTGTAATGGTCCTGGCGGTCCAGATACTGCTGGTCGCTCCAGTCTTTGCCGTAGCGGTCGCTGGCACAGAGTGAGAGAAACCAAGGCAGGGAGTGGTTGAAGATGACTTTGTTGATGCGCTTGTCGGTGATGACGATGCGCTTGTCATCATATTGGCTGGATCCGTCGGCAGCGCGACTCTTGTTGTCATCTTTGGTTTCGAACATACGTGATGATGACAGGTCGTAAACCAGCGCCTTTTCTACGTCTTCGCCTTCTACCTCGGTCTTGCCGCTGTGGTTTTCTACCAGTTTCTTCTCATAAGGAAGATAGGTGATTGCCTTTGGCTTTACCTTGTCGCCCTTATAGTCGAGTAGGGCTGCAGAACCTTTGATTTCTACATCGAAGTTTTCGGCTGTGAATCCTTCCTGGTCGGGTTCGAATGGAAGCATCACCACGCGGTATGTTTTGGTACACTTCATCAGACTCAATTTTCCCTGTACATCGTTTTCTCCATCAAAGTTGAGGGAGTCCTGTGCGGTATAGAGTGCGGTGAAGTGCTTGTCGTTTACGGATTCTTCTTCGTTTTTTTTGCCCATTTCCTCTTGCAGGTCGTTGATGGTAGAGATACCTGGGGTAAGTTTAGTAAAGCTAAACTCGGTCTCATCATCACCTTCGGCTCTTGTTCCCATTGCGGCAGGCTGCTTGTCACGAGCCAGGCAGACGAAGGTATACTTGCCTGCTTGCAGGTCTGTGATTTCCATCTTATGACCTGTTTCAAACTTGTCAGCCGACTCGGTATAGTTATCTACGAACTTACCGTTCTTGTCGAATACATAAACGTTGAGGTTCTTCACCTCAGCAGAGAAAGCATCTGCCTCTTTCACATTATAAGTATAGTCGAATTTGAGCGACAACTTAGCTGTAGGGCAGCCCGTGATATCATCTTTCATGCAGGACGAAAGAGAAGTGAGTGCGATGGCTGAGATGCAAACCAGCTTGCAACATTTGTTTTTGAGGAAAAGTGCCATATTCTTTATCTTTTATAATCTTTTACTTTTACTTATTTTATATAGAGAGTGCCGTAGGTAGCGAATATCTTTGCTTTATCAGCTCTCTGTTTCGTTGCCTTCGGCATCGTTATTTTCTAAGGATGAAAAGTGCCAGTCTTTCGGGTTGGGGTATGACGGCACGTCTTTGTGTCTCCCGCCTTTTATACATGGGCGGCAATGTTAGTTATCTTTTAAGAATGTTTTCGTTCTTTCAGAACGATCGTTTGATTGATAAACTCTCGGAGGAGGATTGCTCCCCCGAGAGTCTTAGTATATATATAAGTATTTATATTTTATCTGTCTGGTTTGACGGAATATTACTGCAAGTTAACATTATCTTCGTTGAGAACCCAAGGGTTAACAGTAACAGTAACGTTGAGATAGTAGAAATCATTCTCTGTTGGCTTACCATTAGGAACCTGAGCACCTACGTTGAAGATGTTGTTAATATTGAGGCGATAGATGCTGTTACGCTGGATAATACCATTGATATGATTGTCCTTGATAACATGCTTGTAGTATGTCTTACCTCCCTTGAATACTTCAATATTGTAAAGCTCACGGAACTTTGCTAACTCTGTTTCGTTATTGATGGCATTAGTCAATTCTGTCTTCATTGCAACTTTGTCCTTGCCCTTGAAGAGGTCTGTTACATCCTTGTAATCTTCGAAGATCTGATCGAAAGAGGTGTAGATTACGTTGTTGTAACGATAGAATGTACCATCCGTGAAGTCTGCAGGACCAGTAAACTTGCTGTCATCCAACTTAATCTGATACTCGAAGTACATGGTTGTAGGAGCAGTTGTAGAGTTATTCTCGAAGACGTAGTTTACCTTGGTTGCTTCAGTAGTAGTGAAACCACCATCCTTGTAATCGTAATTGCCACCGAAATTTACTGTTGGCTGGTAGTAGCTGAATCCTTCTGGAATGAGGAGTTTATTATCTGCACTCCAAGTCTGCATCACGTAAGATTTATTTGCCAAGTTAGAAACAGCATAGTTTAACAACTTAATCTCTGCAACCTTCTCCTTAGCATCCTTCATTGCTACCTTCAATGCCGCTGAAGCATCTGCTGGAGCTTCTGCAAGAACAGTAGATGTACCTGGAATTGGAGCATCGATACGAGCTACTACACGCTCAACCTTTATAGGAGCATTGTTTGTTGTAGTTTCTCCATCTTTTGATGTATACTTAACCTTTGCAGGGTTCTGCTTGTTGTTGTTAGCCTTGCTGAAGGTTACAGAATAACCATTACCATTTACCTGTGCATCGTTCTGGTTGAACATAGCAAAGTTGTCGTCGTTAGCGAATGGAGCTGCGAACTTGCTAGTCGCTGTAAAGACGTTTTTGTTGGTAGCTGCGAAGTCCATATCACCTGCAGGCTTGTTGCTACCAGCCAAGAAATATACACGATATGTCTTACCTGCTTCAACTTGCGGAACCTTGATTTCGTAAGTCTTGCTACCATCCTTCTTTTTAGAAGCATCATCTTTAACATCTCCAGACCAATCCAACTTAGATAAGTCTTCATGGAAAGCAATGTTGTTTTTGTCATCTACCAAATACAAAGTACCTTTTTTGATAGCTGCTTCACCTGCTGTTGCTTTCTCAGTAGGATCAAGAACTGAAGTTCTTGTACCGCTAGCATTTGGAGACTGTACAGTCAAAGTCATGTAGAAACCATCTACCTTCTCCTGACCAGCGTTACCATCCAAATCATCATTACTGCTGCAGCTAGTGAAAGACAAAGCTGCGGCTGAAACCAAGCTCATTACGAGCAAATTCATTTTTTTCATAATCTTTTTACTTAATACAAAAAAAGTTATACAATATATTTAATTAATTCTTATTCTCAAAATTAGGTTTCGCACATATTGGCACAATCCGCTGAAAACAGATTGTATTTAACATCATCTTTTAACTTATACTTATATAAATAGAAAGTAAATACTTACTTTAAAGCGACTGGTTTACCTTATCCAGGTTTTCCTGCGCCTCCTTCAAACCGCCAGCAACAGCTTTCTCAAAGTATTGCTTGGCTGTCTGATAGTCTTCCTTCATGGCAGCCAGACAACCGCGGGCATTGTTTGCCTCGGCGCTGTCGCCTGCTTTCAGGAGATATTTCTCTGCACTCACCTTGTCGCCACGTTCGATGGCTGCTGAGGCTGCATTGAGATTGGCAAGCTTATCTTCAGGGAACATTCTTACTGCTATGTCGAATACATTGTTGAATTCGGCGCTACCCTTAGGATAAGTCTGGGCTACCAGATACATCTCCTGGAGAGAGAGCTTCTGAGGACGGGTCTTGATAACCTCTTTAGCCTTTTCTACATTGAATGCCTGAACATCATATTCTATCGTATAATCGGTACGGCGAAGTGATGGCCATACATTCTGCAGGAGATGGTGATAAGCCTGAGGAGCCTTCTTGAGCAATGCTTTCTCTTTGGCATCTGGCTGCATGTTGCTGTTGATGATCTCAAGTGCAGCTTCCTTCTGAGGAATATCATTCTCATTTACATACTTAATGGTTCCCGTCCAGTCTTCCGCTGTAGCTGTGGTCGCAAACAGTTTTGAAGAAATTGGATAGGTCTTCAGGATATGCTGCAAAAGCGCCTGTGTACGGTTAAGCGACAACTTGTTGTTGTTGGCATATCCGCCATCTGGTGATGCATAGCCGTGGAGGGTTATCTTGGTGATGGTAACATCCGAATCGTTCTTTACAAGGTCGAGAGTCTTGCGGATATTATCCAGTTCTCTGGCATTGTTGCCCAAATCGTACAGGATATCCCACTTGTTCACCTTGAAGTTCAAACGGGCAGAACCATTCTCCTTTCTTGCCTTTACGGCTTCTGCCTTAGGCTGTACATAAGCGTTGAAGAGATTCTTCGGAGTAGCGAATGCACGTCCTTCCGGATTCAGGATACCTTCGTCGAGAAGTTGCTGGTTGCAGCCACAGGCATCATTGCTGATGGCGAAGTTTGAGTTCTTCATCCAGTCGCAGAACGGAGCGTCATATTCATAATGAAGCGTCTGTGCTGTCTTGTTCTTACGGAGTGCCACGATGAGTGGGTTTGCCGTAGCCGTTTTCTGGTTGCGTTGATAGTAAATATATCTCTTTTTACCCATCACCTCAACGCTCGGCATGAAAAGTGTATCCTTTTCGTTGAGAATCATTGGGGTATAGATGAGACCGTTGTTGCTGGCAAGCTGAATGTGGTCGAGGTTCAGGTCCATAGCCACTTTCACCTGGTTGCCAACCTTTCTGATTGCCTTATTCTGGATTTTCAGGTTCTTGTAAGCCTGCTGGGTATTATCGGCTGATATAGGAAGAGCGATAAGCAAGGCTCCGAACATACTACCTATTATATTATATGTATTCATGACAGATTCTTTTTAAAAAACATACACTAAGTTGAGGGCAGCTTTCGTCGGGCCCACATAGTTGTGTGCCTTGTCATCTTCAAGTTTATCTCCGCATTGTGCACAGTTAAACTTATCTGCCTTAGAGTAGACGTAGCCTACGCCAAGTTCAGCTTCCAAATTCCAATGTTTCGAGAGAGCCCAAGCGTAGCCGTAAGCTACACCTGCACCGATAAACCATCCTTCATACCGATAGTCTTTCAGCTTAGAGAAATCAGTGCCCAGGAACTTGAAGTCAAGATCCATGCCACCGATGTTGTGAGATCCACCCAAGGCATGGAAGCCGATGAATGAACCCATCATTTTGTTACAGAACCAGTATCTGGCCTCTGGCTGAACGAGCCAGTGTTTCCATTTCTTGTTCTTTGAAAACGTCCAAGGATTGTAGTTTCCGGATACGTCAAGTGTCCATTTTGGGGAAAGACCGAACTCAACACCCAAGTTCATGGTTGTCGTTGCATCATACAGCAAGTTGGTCTTTACCGCTGCTTTCTGCGCTAGAGCAGGACAGATAAAACTGCCGAGTGCCACTAACGCAATTAAAATCCTTTTCTTCATACCTCAATTAATTTTTATTGAAAAAATACATTGAATGATTTAGAATCACCTTTTACTTACTTATACTCTTTATTATAATGATCACCAATACCTGAAGTTACTGAGAACTCTTGTTTCCTGAAGTTTAGTTTCAACTGTTTCTTTTTACTATCAGTTTACTTTCAACTTACTTTTTAGTTCATCTGTATCTCAAATTTTTGGATTACGGCTGCAAAAATATAGTGAATATTTAAGACGACCAAACTTTTCTGCACTGAAAAATGCCCTTTTTAGCAAAATAGTACACTGATTTATGCTTAAAATCGTTAAATTTGCACGATTTTCTGATATTTGAACACGAATTTATGATATAATTTGTAATTTTGCAGCCGGAATCAATAATTCCCTAAAAAATGGCAATTTCCAAGAAAAAGAGCCGTTTGACTTACGAAAGTATCAGTAAGATTTAAGAAAATAACCAAAACGAAATGAAACTGAAGAATGACATTGTAAACCTGATTGTGAGGGTAGAGCATCATTTATGCCCTCAATATTGTGGTGTGGTAGACCGCCGACGCGTTATCGCCTTTCTACTTCTGACGATAAGCGAGCTGGTTATCATACCTTATCATATTATGCTCTTTCTGCTGGTGAAAGAACCTTATGGTTTAAGCCTCTGTGGCTTGCATACATTCGTGTTCTGCATCCTGCAGTTCCTGATCTGGAAACGGAAGATAGCTTTCGTGAAGGGTATCTCTTCTCTTTATCTTCTGATGTTCGCCAAACTGGCTCTTGATAGCGTATTTTGCATCAATTTCGGTTTTGCTAATGATGATTTGAGCGTTATCTGTAACCTGTTTGTCGTCTTTATCCTGGCTATTACAGCGTTGAGCCAAACCTTGTATAAGACTTGCGCCATCATCACGGTGGGTATGATACCGATGTTGCTGATATACCTGTTCACCACTCCGCTTATGCCAGCTCTGTTCAGTATGAAGACTATTTTCCTGGGTTTCGTGATGCTGGTTTATGTGGCAGTATATAATATGAGTATTGTAACCAAGGGATTGCGCCAGCCGAAACGGATGGCTCGGGTTGAAAACAAGGCGTTGAATATGCTTGCCGATTTGAAGGATAATGAACTGGAAGCAGCAGAAAGCCTGATGAAGCGGCTGACTCCTCATGTCCGGGAGAAGATTATTACCCATGCTTCTGAACATCTGTTTAATGAAGAATTGGATAGAGTGGCGTGGAATCAGGTTTGTGATGGTCTTACGTTCAGCGAAAAAGAAATATGCAAGCTGATTCTCCAGGGGCGGACTTTAAAGGAAATTTGTGCAAAACTCAATAAGAGTGAATCAAATATCACCAGCCAGCGTTGCCATATTCGAAAAAAGTTGAATATGGACCGTCGCGATGATTTGAGGAGAACCTTGGAAGTAAGGTTCTATGATGCGCAGAAACAAGTAAAAAAGTCAGGATCCGAGAGGTCCTGACTTTTATGGATATTCTTATTCCCTGATAATTATTCTTCCAATCTGAGGAATGCTTTCGGAAGATATTGGATGATGTCGCTGGCGATGAGGCTCTCTTTGCCCAAATCTTTAGCAGCAAGATCGCCAGCCAAACCATGAAGATGCATACCCAGGCGGCAGGCATCTTCCTGTTTGTATCCTCTTGCCAGAAGACCGGTGATGATACCTGTCAGCACATCACCGCTGCCTGCTGTTGCCATGCCACTATTGCCCGTACTGCAGAAATCAATCTTTCCGTCAGGGTGGCAGAGTGCAGAATAATGTCCCTTTAATATAATGTATGCCTGGAGTCGTTCTGCCAGTTCGCTTGCCTTCATCAGTCTTTCGGTACAGCTGCTGCTCGCATTGCCGGCAAGTCGGTCGAACTCCTTCGGATGAGGTGTCATGATGATATTCTTTGGCAACTGCTGCATCCACGCCCTGTGGCTGGAAAGAATATTGAGCGCATCGGCATCAATGACGAGCGGACAGGTAGCACGGCGCAGTTGGGCGATGAGGGCGATGGCTGTTGTCTCGTTCTGTCCCAATCCGGGACCTACGCCCAGCGCATCGAACATCTCTGTATCTACCGGTTCGCTGAATATGGTTTCTTCAGCATCCATCTGCAGTACCGCTTCAGGTACCGAAATCTGCATGATTTCATAATTCCGCTTTGGGGTATGGGCTGTTACCTTGCCAGCACCGGTTCTCAGACAAGCCTTGGTGGCTAATACCGAAGCGCCGCTCATGCCGTAACTTCCCGCTATGAGCAGCGCATTACCCATGCTGCCTTTATGGGCAAAGTCGCTGCGCGATTTCAGGAGCGGACGGATGTCGTTCTCTTCGAGTATGCGGCACTGGCACTCCGTATTCTGGATAAATTCCTGGGAAAGTCGGATGTCGAGAACGCGCAGTCTGCCCAGGTACTGCTGGTTATCCGCCATCAGCATCGACAGTTTCTTCTGCTGCAGGGTAAGGGTCAGAGTGGCACGGATGATGTTGGCATGGATATTATAGGAATTGTCCTCGGTCATCAGTCCCGAAGGGATATCGATGCTTACTACCTTGGCAGGACTCTGGTTGATATATTTCACCATCGCGGCGAATCCGCCAGCCAATGGCTTGTTGAGTCCGCTTCCAAAGAGTCCGTCTACCACCAGCATTTCTGCATTGAGCTTAGGAGGGTCCAGGTTGGTGGTAATCTCAGTAAATTTCACTCTCTTTGCATCCAGCAGACGCTTCTTGTTGGCAAGACAGTCTGCCGACAGTTTATTCTGTACATTAAAGAGGTATACACTTACATCGTATCCGTCCTCGCTGAGCATTCTTGCCACAGCAAGCGCATCGCCGCCGTTATTACCCGGACCGGCGAAAACAACCACTGGAGTGCGGTTAGACCATTCCTCTTCTATGGCACGTGTCAGCGCTTTGGCTGCACGTTCCATCAGGTTGAGCGAACTGATAGGTTCGTGCTCAATGGTGTATTTATCCAACTCATGAATCTGAGCGCTTGTGAAAATCTTCATATTATCTGATAATCTTAGTATTATCTGCGCGAACTGTCGTGATAATTTGTCAACTCATGCAGATAAACGGTTATTTTCATGCAAAAGTACAAAAAATAGTTGATGAAAGCACGAAGTTTCATGTTTTTTTCGTAATTTTGCAGAAAATATTATTATAGAACAGACTATGAGCATAGTAAAGATCAAGGATAAGAGCTTCAAGACATCGATTCCTGAGGCTGAGATTCTGAAGAAAGTACAGGTCGTAGCAGACCGTCTGAACAAGGATTATGCAGGCAAGAAACCTGTCTTCCTGGCAGTATTGAACGGCGCATTTATCTTTGCAGCCGACTTGATGCGAATGATTACCGTGCCAAGCGAGATTTCATTCGTGAAGTATGCTTCTTACGAGGGTACCTCCTCTACGGGCAGCATGAAGACCCTGATGGGTTTGAACCAGGATTTGGCAGGCCGCCACGTGGTTATCGTAGAGGACATCGTAGATTCCGGTTTCACCATGGCTCACATGATTGAAGACCTGAAGAAGATGAACCCAGCCAGCGTTGAGGTTTGTTCCCTCCTCGTGAAACCAGGCAACTTGAAGGTTGATCTTGATATCAACTATGCTGTTATGGAAATCCCTAACGATTTCATCGTGGGATATGGATTAGATTATGACCAAGAAGGCAGAAACCTCCGCGACATCTACACCATTGTAGAAGAATAGGAGGACATAAAATGGATGCATTATTTTTCTTAGGCGTTGTAACAGTTCTCTTTGGAATTGTTTTTGCAGTTCTTTTGTCTCCAAAGGGGCAGAAGTGGGTTAATAAATATAGTTAAGTTTCTGACACAACATAAATATTTTATATATATATTAAGGTAAAAATGAAAAATATCGTAATTTTCGGCGCTCCAGGTGCAGGTAAAGGCACACAGAGCGACAAGATGATCGAGAAGTATGGTCTCGGTCACATTTCTACAGGTGACGTACTTCGTAACGAAATCAAGAACGGTACAGAACTTGGTAAGACAGCTAAGGGTTATATCGACAATGGTCAGTTGATTCCAGACGAGTTGATGATTGACATCCTCGCAAGTGTATACGATAGCTTCGGTAAGGATCACGCTGGTGTAATCTTCGATGGTTTCCCACGTACCACTCCACAGGCTGAGGCTCTGAAGAAGATGCTTTCTGAGCGTGGTCATAAGATTGCTGCGATGATTGAGTTGGCTGTTCCTGAGGATGAGCTGATGGCTCGCCTGATTAACCGCGGTAAGGAAAGCGGCCGTTCTGATGATAATGAGGAGACTATCAAGAAGCGTCTCAATGTTTATCATACACAGACAGCTCCGCTCATCGACTGGTATGAGAAGGAAGGCATTCATCACCACATCGAGGGTCTCGGTACTGTAGATGAGATCTTCGCTCGTGTTTGCAATGTAATCGACAACTTGTAATCAAGATAAAGAATCTTCCCCGCTATGGTGGGGAAGATTTATTCATTAAATAAATAAAAAGAAAAGAATAAATGGCTGAATCCAATTTCGTAGACTACGTAAAGATACAATGCCGCTCTGGTAAGGGTGGCAAGGGCTCCATGCACCTGCGCCACGTAAAGTACCAGCCTAACGGCGGTCCTGACGGTGGCGACGGCGGACGTGGAGGAAGCATCTATCTCCGCGGCAACCATAACTACTGGACGTTGCTGCACCTCAAGTATCAGCGCCACTTCTTTGCCGAGCATGGTGGAAATGGTGGCCGTGATAAGTGTCATGGAACCGATGGCAAGGATATTTATATCGATGTGCCTTGCGGTACCGTGGTGTATAATGCCGAAACAGGCAAGTTTGTATGCGATGTGGCTTATGACGGGCAGGAAGTTCTGCTCCTCAAGGGCGGTCGTGGCGGATTGGGAAACTTCCAGTTCCGTACCTCTACCAACCAGGCTCCTCGCTATGCACAGCCGGGCGAACCTATGCAGGAGATGACCATCATCATGGAGCTCAAGCTCCTTGCCGATGTAGGTCTGGTAGGTTTCCCTAATGCCGGTAAGTCAACTTTGCTGAGTGCTGTATCAAGTGCCCGTCCTAAGATTGCAAACTATCCGTTTACTACGCTCGAACCATCGCTGGGTATCGTAGATTATCGCGATCACCAGAGTTTTGTCATGGCTGATATTCCTGGCATCATCGAGGGCGCGAGCGAAGGAAAAGGTTTGGGCTTGCGATTCCTCCGCCATATTGAGCGCAATTCTCTGCTGCTCTTCATGGTTCCGGGTGATACTGACGACATCAAGAAAGAATATGAAGTATTGCTGGGCGAACTGAAGAACTTCAATCCAGAGATGCTCGACAAGCATCGCGTGCTGGCTATCACCAAGTGTGATCTGCTCGACGAAGAACTGATTGAAATGCTCAAGGAAACTTTGCCTACCGATCTTCCGGTGGTTTTCATCTCGTCTGTTACCGGACAGGGTATCCAGGAACTGAAGGACGTGCTCTGGAAGGAACTCAATTCTGAGAGCAACAAGCTTCAGGAGATTACTGCCGAAGATACGCTTGTTCACCGTGACAAGGATATGTCTCGCTTCCAGCAGGAACTGGCTGCAGAGGGCGAGGATGTAGTAGAATATATTGATGAGGATGAAATCGAGGATGTTGACGACCTCGATGATTTCGAATACGAATAAATGTTATGATCAAAGAATATCAGGTAGCTTCTGGTGTCAAGGCTTTCTCTACTACCCGCAAGGGAGGAGTGAGCCAGGGCAACTATGGCGAATTTAATATCAATGAGTTTTGCGGTGACAATGCAGAACATGTGGCTGAGAACCGCAAGCGTCTTGCCACAGAGTTGGGTATTGATACAGCCCATATCATCATGCCCCATCAGGTGCATGGAGTAGAGGTGCGCAATATTGCCGGTGAGTTTCTCACCATGCCTGAGAATATCCGCAAGATGGTGCTCGAAGGTGTAGATGCCGTGATGACTGACCAGAAAGGTGTATGTATCGGTGTTTCTACTGCCGATTGCATCCCTGTGCTTCTTTATGATGAGGAGCATCATGCTGTGGCTGCCATCCATGCCGGCTGGCGTGGTACGCTGGCTCGCATCGTGCATAAAACCATTCAGGAGATGGCGTTTACCTATCATACCGACCCGAAGAAGTTGAAGGCGGTGATAGGTCCGGGCATTTCGCTCGACCATTTCGAGGTGGGCGATGAAGTTTACGAGGCGTTCGAGCAGGCAGCTTTCCCTATGGAAGAGATTGCCGAGCAGCGTCCTAATGCCGCCTTCTCGGTTGATCCTGCTGAGCGTGAGCGTCTGGCTGCTGAGGGTAATATCGTGCAGCCGCTGAAATGGCATCTCAATCTTCCGCTCTGCAACAGACAGATTCTTCTGCATTGTGGAGTGGCCGAAGAGAATATCCAGGATTGTGGCATCTGTACCTTTGCCCATAGCGATGAGTACTTCTCTGCCAGAAAGCTGGGTACAGAGAGTGGCAGAATCTTCACAGGTATCTTGTTGAAGTAAAAGCCTGGTAGCAGGTAAGTATCAGATAGTTTTCAAGATAACATCCATTTTTCCTTTTCTGTAAGAACGGAGAGGGAGAAATGGATGTTTTTCTGTTAATAGTTTATAGAATATTTTGAAAATCGGAAAGAAAAAGTAAATAATGAAAAGAATGAAAAAAGGATTGCGGCTATTGGCTGTGGCAGGACTCATGGTGTTCTCGCTGAGCAGCTTTATGCCCGCTAAAAATGTATTCACGGCAGCCGAACAGCAGCAGGTGAGTATTGCAACACCCGGTCTCTTTGCCCAGAGTCAGGCATTTAATGTAGACTTTGAGATATTCCGTGCTAAGGAATATTCCTTCCCGCTTCCTGTGGGCAAAGCAACCCTTCTGAACAATCATGTGTTGCGTATCTCTACCTCTAAAGGCGATGCTGTCAAGGCGATGCTCGAAGGTTATGTGCGACTTTCCAGAAAGTCGGAATCAATGGGTAATGTCATCGTGGTGCGCCACGATTGCGGTCTGGAAACCGTTTATGCCAACAATGCCGAGAACCTGGTTAAGGTAGGACAGCATGTGGATGCCGGACAGACGATTGCTATTGTAGGCTCTAAGGAGGGTGAAACTTATTGCGACTTCTCTATCATGGTGAATGGCGGTAGGTTGAATCCGGAAACTTTCGTAGAGTTGAAATCGCATAAGTTGCGCCGCCAGACCGTGCAGTTCCGCAAGCATGGTGCCCGTGTCATCGCTTCGGTTATCGGTGGCAAGGATTCTTCTGTAGGAAGAAATGCTGAGGCTGACAAGGAGGCATCTGGCAAGAAAAAGGGTGGAATAGGAGATGGAATGACGCTCGACCCTGATGAGGTTCATGATCCGTTTACCATTACCAATACTTTCGAGCTTGATTTGGAGAAGATTGAAAAGACAGCCTGGGCTTATCCTTTGCCGGGTGCCAAGGTAATCAGTCCTTATGGTGGCAAGCGCCGCCATTCGGGGGTTGATCTCAAGACGTGCCCGAATGATGAGATAGTGGCTGCATTTGACGGTACGGTTGTTGCATCAGGACCCTACTATGGTTACGGCAACTGCATCCGTATCAGGCATGCTTATGGTTTCGAGACGCTCTACAGTCATCAGAGTAGGAACAAGGTGAGGAAGGGCGATAAGGTAAAGGCTGGTCAGGTAATCGGTTTGACGGGCCGTACCGGTAGGGCTACCACGGAGCATCTTCATTTCGAGGTTAGCTTTGATGGTAGACGACTGGACCCAGCCATCATTTATGACCACGGCAAGCATCAATTGAAGCCTGTAACCCTTCATCTGACGAAGGGCAGGGGCGTTAAGAGTGTAAAGAACCAGTAACCGTTTTACTCTTCCCCTGGAATTTGATGACTGTTTAAGAAGAACAGCCCACTAGCGCCTATGTAGCTAGTGGGCTGTTCTTCGAATACTAGTATCCTGTCTTTCGCTTGCCAGTACTCTATTCATGTTTTCCGCTATCAGAAAACAGTTCGCCCGTGCGCTGTTATCATACAGCACACGGGCGAAACATGTATTTATGATAGAGAAGTATTATTTCTTCTTCTGGGATTTACGATTGGCTCTCTGCTGGCGATACTTTGCCTTCTGACGGGCAGAGCCACTACCGTGAGCACCCGTTATGTACTTTTTCTTCTTGGCTTTGGTCTTCACCTTGTCGTCGTCATCCTTCTTAGGACCACCGCCGCCCTTGAAGACCATACCGCCCATGATAATATCGTCAATGTCACTCATATACCTTAATTATATAATAATTTAGTGATGGAAGAGGCGAACGTGAGTAAACGCCATAGCGATGCCGTACTTGTCGCAGGTATCAATAACGTTATCGTCACGGATACTACCGCCTGCTTCTGCTATGTATTCAACACCACTCTTGTGAGCACGCTCAATATTGTCGCCGAATGGGAAGAAAGCATCACTACCTAATGATACACCCTTGTTCTGTGCAATCCAAGCCTTCTTCTCCTCGCGGGTCAATGGCTCAGGCTTCTCTGTAAAGAACTGCTCCCAAACGCCGTCCTGCAATACATCCTCCCACTCATCAGAGATATAGACATTGATGGTATTGTCGCGGTCGGCACGGCGGATCTTCTCCTTGAAAGGCAGGTTCATCACCTTAGGACACTGGCGCAACCACCACTCATCAGCCTTAGAACCAGCCAGACGGGTACAGTGGATACGGCTCTGCTGGCCGGCACCGATACCGATAGCCTGACCATCCTTTACGTAGCATACAGAGTTACTCTGAGTATACTTCAGGGTGATGAGCGAGATAATCAGATCGCGCTTAGCCTCAGGAGTGAAAGTCTTGTTCTTGGTAGGAACATCCTCGAAGAGAGCAGGATCATCAAGCTTCACCTCGTTGCGTCCCTGTTCGAAGGTAACACCGAACACCTGCTTGTGCTCGACAGGAGCTGGCACATAGTCAGGATCAATCTTGATAACGCAGTAGGTACCCTTGCGCTTTTCCTTCAGAACCTCGATAGCCTCAGGAGTATAGCCAGGAGCAATGACACCATCGCTCACCTCACGCTTGATGAGGAGGGCTGTAGCCTCGTCGCATACATCGCTCAGCGCAACAAAGTCGCCATAAGAGCACATGCGGTCAGCGCCACGGGCACGAGCATAGGCACAAGCCAATGGAGAAAGCTCAAACTTGACATCATCAACGAAGTAAATCTTCTTCAATGTGTCGCTCAGAGGCAAGCCGATAGCTGCACCGGCAGGAGAAACGTGTTTGAAACTAGCGGCAGCAGGCATTCCTGTAGCAGCCTTGAGCTCCTTGACCAATTGCCAGGAATTGAAGGCATCCAGGAAGTTGATGTAGCCAGGACGGCCGTTGATCACTTCGATAGGAAGCTCCCTTCCGTCATCCATATAGATGCGAGAAGGTTTCTGATTTGGATTACATCCGTACTTAAGTGCTAATTCTTTCATCTTCTAAGAAATGTATTTTGGAATTTGGCGCAAAGTTACAAAAAATGATTGAGATATTGGACTTCTGTTTCGTAAAAAGCCCTAAAAAACAGCATTTTTATGATATAAAGCATTTTTTTTACCCCAAAACATAAAAAAGTCGGGAAAAATGTACTCTGTTTCATTCTTTTTCAGTACTTTTGTTCCCAGTTAGCAAATATGAGAGGATTGTTATGAAACAGGATTTGAAAGTCCTTGCTGAACACATAGAAAAGAAGGTTGGCAAGGCTCATGTTTTCCACAAAATGTGGGATGTTTTGAAAGGGAAGGAGAAGCCTTCCCGCCAGACTTTGGACAAGTTGGCGCTGCTCGCCGGATTCCAGAGTTGGGATGATTTCCAAGGTGCTTTACACGGCACGGAGGATGGGCTCGTGAATTATGATGCGGGCGAAAAATAAAAGAATGGAGCATGGTTGGTTTAGTAGGCAGCCATGATTTATTTAATTGTAAAGAATAGTTGTTTTTCGGTATAAGATTGTAGATATAAAAAAGGGAATCCGGTCGTGAGACTGGATTCCCTTTATTTTTTTCTGATTAGGTCTCCTAAGAAAAATTATTCTGCACCCTTAGCTACAGTCTTCTTCTCAGCGATACGAGCCTTCTTACCAGTAAGCTTACGCAAGTAATACAACTTAGCGCGACGAACCTTACCACGCTTGTTCACCTCGATAGAATCGATAGCTGGTGACTCGATAGGGAAGATACGCTCAACACCTACAGTACCAGACATCTTGCGAACTGTGAAACGCTTCTTGTCACCATGACCAGAGATCTTGATAACAACACCACGATAGAGCTGGATACGCTCCTTAGTACCCTCGACGATTTTGTAAGCGACTGTGATAGTATCACCTGCCTTGAACTCAGGGAACTTCTTGCCGGTTGCAAATGCTTCTTCAGCAACTTTAATCAAATCCATTTTTTGTATAAAATTAAAAATTGTTTGTCGTTCCAACGCAACATGGACTTGGACAACACTTCTGCCCAGACAACAGCGGTTACGCCGAAAAGCGGGTGCAAAGTTACTACTTTTTCTTGTATCTCGCAAATTTTCAGACACTTTCTTTCTTTTTTCTCGCAGATTTAACTATTTTTCTTTCTGGTCAGCGTCTTTTCCCACAGATTTCACGGATTTCACAGATTTATTTTGTATTTTTGCACTCCAAAACATTAAGATAACAATAAATATGAAGAAAAAGAATGGTATGAAGGTGGCACTTGCATCAACGGTGATGCTGCTGATGGCAAGTCCGGCTTTCGCCCAGAAATACAAGGTGGCGAAGGTGGAGAGAACCCGAATATTGGTTGATCAGAAATGGGATGCACAGCCTGATGCTGAGGCTGCCCGATTTATCGCTCCTTATAAGAGTAAGGTAGACAGTATCATGGGCCCTGTTGTAGGTCATATTGCTCATGATATGACCCGCCACCGTCCGGAGAGCGAACTCAGTAACTTGCTCTGTGACATCCTGGTATGGGGTGGCAAGCACTTTGAAGAACAGCCGGTTTTCGCTGTTTACAATATGGGTGGCATCCGTTCTAATCTTGCCAAGGGTAAGGTTACTGTAGGCGATGTGAATGATATGGCTCCTTTCGAGAACAAGATCTGTTTCCTGACCCTGAAGGGCGATAAGGTTCTGGAACTCTTCCAGCAGATAGCTCATCGTGGCGGCGAAGGCTTGAGCCATGCTGTTAGAATGGTTATCACCAAGGATGGCAAGCTGAAGAGCGTTACGCTGAACGGTGAACCTGTTGATCCGGAGAAGAGTTACCGCGTTGCAACCCTCGATTATCTTGCCGAAGGTAATGACCAGCTCGTAGCCTTCAAGAGCGGAACCGATGTCTTTGCTCCTAAGCAGAAAGAGAACAATGTGCGCTACATCATCATGAATTATTTCCGTGAGATGCAGGCACAGGGCAAGGTGGTGGAATCTAAGATTGAAGGCCGCTGCGTGGTAGAATAGTTAATAGTTTATAGTTGATAATTCTGATGAAACATACATTATTATATATAGGTCTGGCTCTGGCATCCTTCATGATGCAGCCGGCAGCCGTTCAGGCTAAAACTAAGAAAGAGGCAAAGGTGGTAAAGCAACTCGTAGTGCTCCATACCAACGATACGCATTCATGCGTAATGCCCATCAATCCGAATCTCGCAGATACCGCAACCGCCAATCGTGGCGGTTTCCTCCGTAGGGTGGCGATGATCAGTCAGGAACGTAAGGCGAATCCCGACTTGCTGCTCTTTGACAGTGGCGATTTCTCGCAGGGTTCACCTTATTACTCTCTCTTCAAGGGAGATGTGGAAGTAGGACTGATGAACGAGATGAAATATGATGCTGCTACCATCGGCAACCATGAGTTCGATTTCGGAATAGACAACATGGTGCGCATCTTCAAGATGGCGAAGTTTCCTATCGTCTGCTCCAACTATGATTTCACCGGTACCGAACTGGCAAATGTCGTAAAGCCTTATACCATTATCAAGCGCAAGGGACTGAAGATTGGCGTTTTCGGCTTGTGTCCTGAACTTGCCGGCTTGGTAATCGAAGCCAACTATGGCTGCATCAAGTATCTCGATCCTATCGCCAAGGCAAAGGAAATGACAGAGATATTGAAGAAGAAAGAGAAGTGTGATGTCATCATCTGTATCTCCCACCTGGGCTGGAAGATAGATGGCATCGACGATTCTGAGGTAGCCCCAGCCACCCGTGACATCGACCTGATACTGGGCGGTCATAGCCATACCTACTTCAAGCAGTTGGAGTATCTGAATAATCTCGATGGCAAACCGGTGCCAGTCGACCAGAACGGCAAGAGCGCCATCTGGGTAGGAAAAATGACATTGGATATTGTGAAGAATAAATAAAAAAAGAAGGTTGATACCAGGCAAAACGCGAGGTATCAACCTTTTCTTTTATTATCTATTCCTAAAACGTTAATCTTTTCTCAAATCCTTATTCCTTGTTGGAAGAAGCATAGAGACCGATGCAGGCACCGAGGAAGCCACCGCTCTTCTGGGTGCTCAGGTTAGAGGCATCTACACCCTTGGCAAGAAGCTGCCAGTTGCCGCCTTCTTCAGCATAATAGAAATCATAATATCTGTCATGACCTTCTACCTTCAGTTTCAGCTTACCTCCCTTGATAGGAGCAGAGGCGATAGTTACGTTGTTCTTCTCGGCACGGGTCAGGGTAATCATCAGCTTGCCATTCTTCATGGTCTTACCCAATACGAAGTTGTGGTCTTCCTTCTGGAGAAGTGCCAAGCCTGCGATATCCTTGTCGTTGCGAGGAGTAAAGTTGATTTCTGTCTCAGCTGTGAAGGTGCCGTGCTGCTGACGTGCCCAGATGGCAGACATCGGTTCACGCTTGTAGATGTTGCCTGGCAGGAGATTGAACTTCAATTTGCCGTTTTCTACCTTGTAACAGTCAACGAAGTCACGGAGGAACATCCAGCGTGGATTCAACTCTTTCAGACCCACCTTACTGTTATCTGCTTCGAAGTTATCCACATAAGAGAAGTTGCCTGAGAACTCATTCTTCTTTGCAGGCTTCAAACCAGCCTTCTCTCCAACGGTAGAGATAGGAGTATTCTTGGCAAGAATCTCTGGCCATCCATTCTTCCAGGTTACAGGTAGGAGATAAGTATCGCGACCTGTGTTGTACATATCCTCTTCATAAGGGCGGCAAGCCAGGAATACAGCCCACCAGTTACCCTTGCCATCTTCTACGATGTCGGCATGACCGGCACTTGATACTGGGTCCTTGCGGTTAGGGTCGAGACCGGTACGCTGGGTAAGAATAGGGTTGTTAGGGCATTCTACCCATGGTCCCATCGGATTCTTGGCACGCAGGATAACCTCGCTGTGCCATCCGCCTGTACCACCTTCTGCACACATCAGATAATAGAACTTGCCCTTCTTGAAGAGGTGAGGACCCTCAATCCAGATAGGACGCGCCTCAACATGGGTTCCGCCACGCAGAATCTCCTTGAAGTCGCCCTTGATGCTGTCGCCCTTCACGTCGAATTCGAAGCAGCGGATAGCACGCTGACCCTCATAGTCGGCACCGCCAACTACCGGACCGTTATGTACGATATATCCCTTTCCGTTGTCATCGAAGAAGAAGCTAGGGTCGATGCCGTCAATCTTATTCAGATAGATAGGCTCGCTCCAGCCTTTGGAAGGATCTTTTGATTTCACAAAGAAGTTGCCGGCTCCCACATTGGTGGTAATCATATAGAAGGTCTTGTTCTTCTTGTTATAGCTGATGGCTGGTGCGAAGATACCGGCTGATACCTGCTGGCCCTTCAATGGAACCTGTGATGTGCGGTCGAGAACATGACCGGCAGGCTGCCAGTTGACCAGGTCTTTACTGGTTGAGAGAGGCACACCTGGGAAGAAGGTAAACGAAGAGTTTACCAGATAGTAGGTGTCGCCTACGCGACAGAGTGATGGGTCTGGATAGAAACCAGCCAGTACCGGGTTGTAATACTGGTGAGTCTTGTCAATTTCAACATTGAAGCGAGCGTCATTTCCCGCATACTTGAAATAGTCAAACTCAGCTGTCTGCGCCTGTGCAGCGGCTGCAAGCGTCAGGGAAAGCGATAAGATTGCAATTTTCTTCATTTTATTATTGGGTTTAAAATTACAGAATGAGTATCTGAACTCATGGCTGAAGCATGTATTCAGAATTCTGCTGCAAAGTTAACGCTTTCCTTTTAAATATACCCCCACAGAATGTTACCAACACTTTGCGAGGCGTATCATAAACAGCTCTATTTGTAACAAATACTTTATTTTAGGAAACATCTGGCCTTTTCTGCAGTGAAAAGGCTAGATTTTCCGGTGTGCCTGCATATAATCGCGAGGCGAAGAGCCATAAAAGTTCTTGAACATGGTGCTGAAGCTGGCTGGGTTGGAGAAACCGCAGCTAAACATGATGTCTGTTATCGTCTTGTTAGAGTGGCTCAGCAACTTTTCGGCATATTGCAGACGGGTATTGCGGATGAAGGCATGTGGCGTCTGGTTGGTCAGTTCCTTCATTCGGCGGTGCAGATGCACACGGCTCAGTCCTACTTCGCGGGCAATCATATCCACACTCAGGTCCTCATTATCCATGTTATCATTGATTACCTTCATCACCTGTTCCATCAGCTGGTCTTTTGGCGAAAGGACTTTTTCTATCGCAATCTGCTTGTCGCTCTGTCTCTCGTTGCCCATAAACTTGTTTTTCAAAGTACGGCGCACGTTGAGCAGGTTGATGATGGTGCGGCGCAGAATGTCCATATTGAACGGCTTCACCACATAGGCATCGGCACCCGACTGCAAACCGGTCAGCTGGTCTTCCTCTCTGCTCATCGCTGTAAGCAGAATCACCGGAATGTGGTTGGTGTTCACATTGTTCTTAATCTTGGTACAGAGCGTATTGCCGTCCATCTCTGGCATCATGATGTCTGAGATAACGAGGCTTGGCTTCTGCTTGATAATCTCCGGCAGTGCCTCCTTTCCGTTGCAGAAGGTAAGGATATTGTAGGTTTCCTGTAGTTGGGTCTTCAGGAAATTACGTATTGCCTCATCGTCTTCTACCACAGCGATGGTGCTCTTTGCCTTGCTCTTGAAATCTTCTTCAGCGTCATTGGCTGTATCGGCAGCATTCTCTTCGTTTCCTTCCTCCATGTTTTCTTCCAGTTCCTTGATGTCTTCAGCAGTCTGTGGCTCCGGTGCATCTATCATTTCTTCCGGTTTCAGATGCTCGTTGCCCAGAGGCAGCGTGATGAGGAACTGGCTACCTTCCTTCCAGTCGGCTTCATCAAGTGTCTTGTTGTTGGCGGCTGTAATGGTTCCGTAGTGTAGTTCCACGAGCGAGCGCGTCAGGTCGAGACCGATTCCCGTACCTACATTCCGGTCATTAGAAGTAGTGGTGCTCTGATAGAAGCGCTGGAAAATCGTTTCGAGCTTTTCCTCCTGAATGCCCTTGCCGCTGTCCTTGATGGCGATGCGGACATGATGAGGCGAGTGGGAGAGGGTGATACGGATTCTGCCGCCTGCAGGAGTAAACTTGAAGGCGTTTGACAGGACATTCATCAATACCTTGTCAAAGTTGTCGCGGTCTATCCATACCGGGAGAGTTTCATCTTCGTGCTCAAAGGTGAATTGGATGCTCTTGGCTATCGCCTGCTGGCAGAAGAGTTTGTATTCATCGCCAATAAAGGCAACCATATCGGTTTCGCTCATGTGCATCACCATCTGTCCCTTGTCAATCTTTCTCAGGTCCATCATCTGGTTAATCAGGTGCAGGATTCGTTCCGAGTTCTTGCGCATCATATCGTAGATGCCCTGACGGTGAGCGTCTTTATCTTCCTTAATCAGCGTGAACAGCGGAGTGAGGATAAGGGTCAATGGGGTACGGATTTCGTGGCTGATGTTCATGAAGAACTTCAGTTTTGCTTCGCCCATCTCTTCCGCATGGATATGCTGCTGCAATATGAGCTGGTCTTCCATCTTGCGTTTGCGGTGCTTGACATAGAGCAGACAGAGCCCCAGGAAGGCAAGCAGATAGCAGATTCTTGCCCAGATGCTGGCGTACCAGGCTGGGTGAACGATGATGGAGAACTCCTTGACAGGGGTTTCGTATCCGTTGCAGATGGCCTTGACACGGAACTTATAGGTACCTGCTGGCATGTGTGAGAATGACAGCTCGTTCATGCCAGACTGTATGGTTCGCCAATCCTCACCATTGATGCTGTAGGCGTAACTGATCTGCTCTACATTATTATATGTAAGAGTAGACAGGTGGATGGTGAAGGTGTTGTCTTCATGAGATAAGGAGAACTTGTCGCTGTTGTAGACGCCTTTGTCGGTGATAGTATAGATGCCCGATTCCATATCCGGGTATACAGGTTTGTTGCCCACAAGAAGTCCTGATATGGTAACTTTTGCCTGCCAAGGATGCTGTTTCACCTTGTCCGTATCAAACCAGTTGATACCACCGGTTCCGCCCATCACCAGCATCTTTCCTCCCCAGAGCGTGCAGGCTGCTGCATCGCTGAACTCATTGCTCTGCAAGCCATTGTCTGAGAAGTACTTGTTGATGGTACCTTTTTCTGTATCTACCTGGTTTAAGCCACAGGTAGTTCCTATCCAGATTCTACCCTTGTAATCTTCTATGATGCTGGCTACGCTGTTGTCAGAAAGTCCAAGTTCTGTGTTATAAATCTTCGGATGAGCATATCCCTTCTTTGGATCATAGCAGATTGCGCCGTCTTCAGTGCCAAACCATACGCGGTTCTTGCTGTCAGAATAAACGCAATGTGAGAAACTGCCCTTGTTCAGACAGTTGACGCCACCGAAAGTGGAAGTCCAGCTATTTTTTTGCTGGTCATAGCAAGCCAGACCCACAGAAGTGGCTACGAAAACCCGCTTACCATCTTTTGAGATGCTAAGTTTTATGAGGTAATCATTAGGAATACTGTTCTTTTTCAGGTTGTTGTCGGCACCATCTTGTTTTTTCCATTGCTTGATGCTTCCATCAGGAGAAAGGCGGAAAAGTCCTTTGCCCATGGTCGCAAACCATACATTGCCCTGCGGGTCTTCCTGGATATCGAAGATGCCCGCCTGGTTGCCAATGCCTAGGCTGAATGGATGGAAAGATCCCCCCGCATCTATCAATCCGATGCCGTCAGTATAGGTTCCTACCCATGTTCTGCCTTTCTTGTCTTTGTAGAGTGCCAGTACCGTGGTGTTGCTTAATAAATGGCTGTTGATGCTACCGGTTTTTATGTCAAAGAGGTAAAGACCATCCTTGTCGGTGCCCACCCAGACTTGATTGCCCTGGTTGGCACACAGACTTGTGATGCTGTTTTCGCCTATCACGTTGCGGTTGCCCAAACGGTAGCCCATATAGTAGAAATCGCATTGAGCCTGCGACTGCATGAATACGCCCTTCTGGAGCATGCTCACCCAGATGTTTCCCGTAAAATCTTCTATAATGCTGGTAATCTTGCTCTTGGCAATATTTACTTCATGGCAGAACAGAGGATTATTTTGCAAGAATCCTGTTACAGGATTATACACGAAGATACCCATACCATCGCAACCGATAAACAAGCGCTGGTCGCGGCTGATATAGATGTTGTCAATAGGAAGATTGCCTATGCCGGCTATCTTGGTGAAGACGGTTGAACCTGCCTTGAGAAGGTAAACACCATCATTCTTGGTAGCAAGATAAATGTTGCCCTTGTTGTCTTGCCTGATATCTTGTGTGTTAAGTTGCTCTGTTCCCATGATGCGTGAAACAAGCTTGCCGTTCTTTTCTTTTCGTAACAGCTTTCCGTTTTCCAGGATAATCCAGAGCCTTTCTTGTTTGTCTTCCAGAATCTTATGTATGTATTTCAGGTTCTCCACTTCTCCTTTCATGGTGTAACAGGCGTTTGCATCTATTTTCTTGGTCATGATGCCGTAACCGGAGGTAACGACAGCAATATCGCCATTGTGCAAACGGCTTACCTGGGTAACGTAAGTGCTTATAGGCTTATTTCTTGAATCGAGCATAGGTATGTTGCAGAACCTTTTACCATTAAGTATAAGTAGCGACTTGTTTGTTCCCAGCACAATACGCCCCTTTTCATCCTGTGTTATACAGTTGATATAGTTGCTGTTGAGCCCGTTACAGTTGTTGTAGGTTTTTCTGATGACCATAAAATTATAGCCATCATAGATATTCAAGCCGTTACGGGTGGCAATCCAAATGAAACCATTTGAATCCTGGAACACCTGAGTGGCAAGGTTGCTCGAAAGCTGGTTGTCTGAATTGAAAAGTTTTCCTCGCTGCGCCATCATATTCTGCGCAGTGAGACAGAAGATAAACATCAGTAAAAGACCGATGTATCTCATTGTTCTGAGGTTTGATTTCATGGAAATCATCATGATTCTTGGTTTCATTGTCTTTTGGCTTTTTTATATTCGTTTGCAAAAATACAAAATTTATGGGAGAATAGTGCACGGAAATGTATGTTTTTTATAGATTTGTGCTAAAAAGATGTTAAAATGTTACGTAGAGTAAAGATAATGTTACATGTGGTACGAGAAAAAAACTATTGGTTACTTATTATAAAGTATATATCCTAGATTAGGAGTATCTTTGCATCGGTTTTTAAGTTGTATATATTTAGAATATTTAGGTTAGTTAGGTTTATACATAATAGTTTGTAGAATAGGTTTAGAATTTCTAAAAGATTTTGATATTATGGTTTTTATATAGAATCATGATTAATTGGTTTTCGGGAATGGTGCGTAGTGATTACGCGCCATTCTATTTTAAAAGACCAGCATCCTTTTCTGTAAACTGGAACCTGGCAATCCTTCATAATATAATAAGGTGACTGACAATAAATGATAAATCTAAAAATAATTGTAACAATGAAAAGAAAGAAATTGTTAATATCACTCGCTATGGCTATGCTGTCAATGGCGGGGCTGGCTGCCGATAATCTGCCGGCACTCCGTGTGCAGGGTAAGAACCTGGTAGATGCCAATGGTAAGACTGTTGTCTTGCATGGCGTAATGGATACGCCAAACCGCTACTTCAACGGTTGGAGATGGCAACAGTGGAAGGCTGATTATTCTGAAGCCGACATTAAGCCTTGCTTGGAATATTTCTCTAAGCAGTTCTCGGCTATCACCGACAAGAAGCAGGGTGCTTACTGTACCGTGTTCCGATTGCACATGGATCCATGCTGGACCAACGATCCGGCAAAGAAAGCAGAAAACGAGGCAGATATCTCGGCATTCAACATGGCGCGCTATCGTCTCTATCTCCAGAAACTCTACATTCCTCTCATCAAGGATGCTATAGCACATGGGCTTTATGTCATCGTTCGTCCACCGGGAGTCTGTCCTCAGGACATTAGCGTGGGCGATAAGTACAACCGCTATCTGAAGGGTATCTGGAAAACTTTTGCTGCCGATGAGTATATCCGGCAGAATTCGGGTATTATCTCTATCGAACTAGCCAACGAGCCGGTGAGGGTTCATATGGGTGATGGCTCTAATTCGGATAAAGCACTGCATGATTACTTCCAGCCGGTGGTTGATGAGATTCGCGAGCAGGGGTTCAAGGGAATCATCTGGGTTCCGGGCGCAGGTTATCAGAGCCAGTATCAGGATTACGTCAAGAATCCTATCACCGATAGCGAGGATAACTTCTCTTATGCAGTACATGTTTATTCCGGATGGTATGGAAATATGACCGATAAGAATTACGATCACGATACTTTCATCCGCAACTTCAAAAGTCAGGTGCCGATGGTAGAGACGAAACCTATCATGGTAACGGAGATAGACTGGAGTCCGGAAGATCCGGACAAGGCGAGCGAAGGTCACTACAATGAGTGGGGACAGTGGACACAACCTAACCTGGGAAGCTGGGCAACAGCATCTACCTCGAAATGGGGCTTGGCATGGAAAGCAGTTCACGACCACTTTGGTAATATCGGTATGACCCTTACCCATCCACAGGAATATTACGATATTGATGAATATCTTAAATCGGGCAAGGTGATTCCTGGCTTCCAGAATGCCAAGAAACACGGATTGTTCGAGGAATGTTGCGGCTATGCCTGTATGAACTGGTATAAAGAGTGGTATTTGAAACAAAATGCAACAGGAATTAAACAATTAGAAACCCAGGCAGACGTGGTTTCCACCTTATATTATAATATAGAAGGAAAAGAAGTTGAAAAGCCAACTGCAGGTGTTTATATAATAAAACAACTGTTAAGTAATGGAAAAATACGTTCTCGCAAGGTTTTTCTAAAATGATAAACTTTCTGTTACACCACGCAAAGTATGTTTCGAAAGAAATCCATACCTTTGCCGCCGTGAATAAACAGTTTTTGTGCACGCCTAAATTTTTAAAGCATAAATCAAAAATGAATAGAACATGATTGAACAAGTGTTAACAATGAAACGGACAGCAGCCTTATGCTTGGTGGGAGCTTTCTGCAGCCTGAATGCTCAGGCACAGAAGATCCAGGTCAAGGGTAATCTTGTTGACGGTACAGGTGAGCCTCTGATAGGTGCCACTGTAAAAGTGAAAGGTAATGCCAGCGTCGGTGCGGTCACCGACTTAGATGGTAATTTCAGTATCAGTGTTCCTTCAGAGAATTCTATCCTCGTATTTACATACGTAGGTATGAAGACCAAGGAAGTAAAGATTGGTACGAAGAGAGAGTTGAAACTTACTCTTGAAGACGACAACGCCATCGGCGAAGTTGTAGTCGTTGGTTATGGTCAGCAGAAGAAGGCATCTGTCGTAGGTGCCATCACCCAGACCACAGGTAAGGTGTTGGAACGCGCAGGTGGTGTTTCTGACATCGGTTCTGCCCTGACAGGTAATCTGCCTGGTGTGATTACATCATCTTCATCAGGTATGCCTGGTGATGAGGATCCTAAGATTGTAATTCGTGGTGTGAGCTCCTGGAACTCTTCCGACCCTCTCATTCTTGTGGATGGTATCGAGCGCCCTATGTCGAGTGTGGATATCCATTCTGTACAGTCTATCTCTGTACTGAAGGATGCTTCTGCCACCGCCGTCTATGGTGTGAAGGGTGCGAATGGTGTTATCCTGATTACCACCAAGCGCGGTACAGAAGGCAAGGCTAAGATTTCAGCCAGTGCAAGCTCTGCGATCAAGCTGGTGTCTAAGTTGCCTGAGACTTACGGTTCAGCCGATGCGCTCTATTATGTGAACAAGGCAATCAAGCATGAGTTGGGACTTTCACCTTCAAGCTGGGGTGACATCCGCTCTACAGAATTCATCGACAAATACAATGCTCCTGCAGGCAGTATTGATCCGGAGACCGGATTCCTGATGAGCGAGCGTTATCCTGATGTAGATTGGCAGAAGGAACTCTTCAAGGACTACGCCATGTCTTACAATGCCAATGTGAATATCGCTGGTGGTACCAAGGCAGTGAAGTATTATGCAGCCATCGACTATCAGCACGAGGGTGACCTCTTCCGCGAGTGGGATAACAATCGTGGTTATACCAGTGGTTACGGATTCAACCGTATCAACGTTCGTTCCAACCTCGACTTCCAGCTCACCAAGACTACTACGCTGAAGGCAAACCTTTCGGGTAGCCATGGTATCCGCAAGTCACCTTATGGCTTGGAGAAAGGCTCATGGGCTGAGACCCAGCTCTGGCAGGCAGCTTACTCTGCACCTCATGATACCTTCCTGCCACAGTTTAGCGATGGTGTTTGGGGCTATTTCCCTAAAGATGATCAAGGCTCTCCTAACTCTGTGACCAATCTTGCACTTCATGGTGAGCAGGCAACCACCACAACCCGTATCAACACCGACTTTACGCTCGAGCAGGATCTTTCCTTTATTACAAAGGGTCTGAAGGCATCTGCCATCGTATCTTGGGATAACGTGTTTGTGGAGGCAAACCGAGGTGTCAATGACCTCAATCATGCAGCCCAGTATAAGTATATCGACCCTTTAACGGGTGTGGTAACCTATAAGGAGAAGCCTGCGGGACACAACAACTTCGATTTTACGGAGACCATCGCATGGACTACTGATCCAGGTGCGCTCAACAACGCTCTTACCCAGCGTAACCTCTTCTATCAGGCACAGCTCTATTGGGGACGCAAGTTCGGCAAGCACGATGTAACAGCTATGGGCGTATTCAACCGCTCTGAGCGTGCTATGGGTTCTGAGTTTACCAACTACCGTGAGGACTGGGCTTTCCGTACCACCTATAATTATGACGATCGCTACATGTTCGAGTATAACGGTGCCTACAACGGTTCAGAGAAGTTCTCCAAGGACAATCGTTTCGCCTTCTTCAATTCAGGTGCTATCGGTTGGAACGTAGCCAACGAGAAATGGTTCAAGCCAGTGACTGAAACAAAGGTATTCGGTAGAAATCTGATTGATATCCTCAAGCTTCGCTACTCTTATGGAGAGATTGGTGAGGATAATGTATGGGAACGCTGGCTCTACCAGACCACTTGGGCTTATGGTGGCAAGACCCATCTTGATTCAACCAACCCAAACAACGAATCTATTTACACCTGGTATAAGGAAGCAAAGGTAGGTAACCCAGATATCCATTGGGAGAAGGCCATCAAACAGAACTTCGGTATCGACTATGCTTTCCTCGGAGGTCTCGTAGCTGGTTCGCTTGAATTCTTCAATGAGAAGCGTTCCGACATCATGATTGCCGGCGGCAGCCGTTCGGTGCCTTCCTATTTCGGTGCTTCTGCTCCTTACATTAACAAGGGTAGAACCAAGACCACAGGTTATGAGCTTGAAGTTCGACTGCAGTATGACTTTGCCAACGGTATCCATGCCTATGCCAATATGAACATGACGCATGCAAAAAATGTTGTTACAGAGCATGACGACCCAGAGTTGCTTCCTGCATACCAGAAGAACGTTGGATTCTCCATCGGAAAGGGCACGAGCTATCTCGACAATGGTACTGCACAGTCTTGGGATGATGTCATCGCAATGACTCCTCATAATACCAACGACAACCAGAAGTTGCCAGGTCAGTATATCATCACCGACTTCAATGGTGACGGTGTGATTGATACTAATGATAGTGCGCCTTATGGCTTTACAGGTACTCCTCAGAACACCTACAATGCCACTATCGGTATTGACTACAAGGGATTCAGCATCTATGCACAGTTCTATGGCGTAAACAACGTGAGCCGCTATGTATCATTCAACTCACTGCCTAAGCCATACCTTCACACGGTGTTCAAGGAGGGTGCTTACTGGTCACCATCAACTCCAAACGGTATTCCTTCACTCCGCATGAACTCTACTCCAAGTTACTATGAGGGTACCCGCTTCCTCTACGACGGTTCGTTCTGTCGCTTGAAGAACCTGGAGGTAGCTTATACCTGGAATGGCGGCTGGATCAAGAGTCTCGGTCTCTCGATGTTGAAGGTTTATGTAAATGGTAACAACCTCTTCCTTTGGACTGATATGCCTGACGACCGTGAGTCGAACTTCGCCGGTACAGGTCTTGCTTCTCAGGGTGCATACCCAACAATGAAGCGTATCAACTTCGGTATCAAGTTAGAGTTGTAAACAGCGTTAATATAACACATTATTTATTATGACAAGAATAATTTCTAAATATAAGTCTGCCTGCCTGGCGTTGGCATTGGGATGTTCTCTCGCCCTGACCACCAGCTGTACAGACTATCTTGACAAGTCACCAGAATCGGATGTATCTCCAGAGGCTGCTTTCAAGAATTTCAAGAATTTCCAGGGCTTTACAGAGGAGCTTTATCTCTGTATTCCTGACTTCTCCAAGAGTTACTGGACAACGTGCTGGAACTGGGGTGAGGATGATATCCAGGCTGTGGGCTTCGACTACCTCATGGGCTACAAGGTTGACCAGGGTGACTTCTGGGGCTGGCAGAAAGAGTTTGACGGATGGGGCGCATGCTTCTTGGATCAGGCTGATACGTTTAATCCTAACGACCGTTTTAGCCGTGGTCTCTGGAAGGCTGCATGGTATGGTATCCGTAAGGCGAATCTGGGTCTGGAGAATATGGACCTGATGACGGCTGCCACCCAGGAGGAGAAGAATACCATCAAGGGTCAGTTGCTCTTCTTCCGTGGATGGCTTCATTTCCAGCTGATGCAGTATTTCGGTGGTCTGCCATATATTGATCATGCCATAGCTGCCGACCAGCCAATGACTCTTCCTCGTGAAACCTGTCAGGCATGTGCCGAGAAGGCTGCTAAAGATTTCCGTGAGGCTGCAGAGCTTCTGCCTATCGACTGGGATAAGTCTTCTGTTGGTCGCAATACATTAGGCAAGAATGGCTTCCGCATCAACAAGATTACCGCACTTGCCTATGAAGGCAAATCACTCTTGTGGGCAGCTTCTCCACTGGTGAAGAACTGCGATGACAAGATGAACGTAAACGGCAATGCCAGCACCTACGATTACGATACCAACTATGCACAGCAGGCTGCCGAGGCACTTGGCGAACTCCTTACTCTTGTTGAGACAGGACAGACCCAGTACAAGCTCGTGGATTTTGCTGATTACTCAGATCTGTTCTATACCTGGAACAAGAACATGCTTCCTCCAGGTTCTACCGAGAATATTCTCCGTGATATTCCAGCCGATGCATGGCAGAACTCTCACTTCGGAGTGTTCACCGAGTTTGGCGGTTCCATTCTTACAGGTGGTAAGGCTGCCTCACAGCCTACAGCCAACTACGTAAACTATTATGGTATGAAGAATGGTCTTCCTCTCGATGACCCAGATTCTGGTTTCGACCCAACCCATCCTTGGAAGAACCGTGACCCACGTTTCTATCACGACATCGTATATGATGGAGTAAAGGTGGTAGAGGGAGACATCAAACCGGATGCCAACCGATATGCCAACCTTTATACAGGTGGTACTTACCGTGACGATATCAACGAGAGCCGCACTGGTTACCTGCTCTATAAGTTCATTCCTATGATCGCCAACAACTATGATATGGGTGCTACTTATAACAAGCTGTACATTGATGTGCCTTACCTGCGTCTTGCCGACTGTTACCTGATGTATGCCGAGGCTTGTGCAGCCGTAGGTGGAGCCACCGCTTCAGCCAAGTGCTCACTCACAGCTCTCGATGCAGTTAACAAGATTCGCAAACGTGCCGGAGTAGAAGGCGTAGCAGCTAAGTTTACCGGCAACAAGGACAAGTTCATGGATGAGGTTCGCCGCGAGCGTGCCGTAGAGCTTGCTTTCGAAGGTCACCGTTTCAACGACCTGCGCCGCTGGTTGCTTCTCGACAAGGCACCTTACAACATCAAGACATCGCAGGAGTTTGTACGTGCAGGCAAGTTTGATCCAAAGAATCCACAGAACACCGAGGTTTCCGGTTTCAAGGAGAAGACCATTCTTACCCGCCACTTCACAAGCAAGCACTGGTGGATGCCTTTGAAGAAGAAAGACACCAGTATCTATCCTGAGATGTTCCAGAATCCAGGTTGGTAATAGAGTGTGAATCAAGAAAACAATTAAAAGAATAAAGAAGAAAAAATTATGAGCAACATAATTTCAAGATATAAAGCGATTCTTCCGGTTTCCCTCTTCGCTCTGTCTGCACAAGGAGTGATGGCACAGGATGCCCCAGAAGCAGACACCATCAACGTGGCATTCCGCAAGGCGGATGCCCGTGATGTAATCACTCCTGTCAGCACGGTCAATGTGAAGAATCTGCTGGAGAAGAACTACAATACCTATAGCCTCGACAATATGCAGGCTTTGGCTGCAGGTTATAACGGGTCGCTGTGGAATCAGGGTGATGCACTTGTGCTGATTGACGGTGTGCCACGTGATGCAAACAATGTTTTGCCAACGGAGATTGAAGACATTACCTTCCTCAAGGGTGCTTCTGCCGTTGTTCTCTACGGTAGCCGTGCTGCAAAGGGTGTTATCCTCATCACAACAAAGCGTGGTAAGATAGAACCTTTGAAGATAAGCGCCCGTGCCAACTATCAGATGAGTGTAGCGAAGTCTTTCCCTACCTACCTCGATGGTGCGCAGTATATGACGCTTTACAATCAGGCACTTGCCAACGATGGTCTTTCTGCTAAATATTCAGCTGAAGACATCTATAACACGGCTGCAGGTACCAATCCTTACCGTTATCCAAACCAGCAGTTCTATAATTCTGATTATCTCAAGAAGACCAAGTCTCGCTACGATGTGACGGCTGAGTTCGAAGGTGGTGGTAAGTTTGCCCAGTTCTATACCAACGTGAGCTACTACCGCGAGGGCGATTTCTTCAATTTCGGTGAAGGAAAGAACAACTATACCGACCGCCTGAACGTACGTGGTAACATCGACCTCCAGCTCGCTGACTGGGCTTCTGGTTGGGTGAATGCCAACGCTACCTATTATAACCAGCATGGTTCAAACAGCGAATTCTGGAAGGCAGCTTCTACATTGCGCCCTAACCGTGTGGCTCCATTCATCCCGCTGTCTTATCTTGACCCGATGGATGCCAATTCTCTGGCTCTCATCAATAACTCAAGAAATATCATCACCAATCCTGTGGGATTGCCAGCCGGACAGTATTTCCTGGGTGCTACACAGGAAGACCAGACCAATGCCTTCGCAGATATGTATGCTGCAGGCTACAACACCTGGACATCCCGCCAGATGCAGTTTGATACGGGTGTCAAGTTCGATTTGTCTTCTGTGCTCAAGGGCTTGAGCTTCAAGACTATGTTTGCGGTTGACTATTCTACGTCATACACCACATCCTTGAACGACAGCTATGCAACCTTCGGTGTCAACTGGACACAGTTTGACGGCAAGCAGATTATCGGTTCCGTCACTCAGTATGGTGAGGATAAGCATACGGGTACTTTGAACTCCAGCAACTCAGCAGAGCGCCAGACGCTTGCCTGGACCGGACAGTTTGACTACGTTAACTCCTTCGGCAATCACAATGTGAATGCCACCTTGCTCGCCAATGGTTATCAGCAGACCATCAGCGGTGAGTATCACAAGGTAAGCAATGCCAACCTGGGACTTCTCGTGTCATACAACTATGCACATAAGTACTATGCCGACTTGGCTGCCAATGTGGTACACTCGGCAAAGCTTCCTGAGGGCAACCGCAATGCCATCTCTCCATCGGCAACTCTCGGCTGGAGACTCTCTGAAGAGAATTTCCTGAAGGATGTAAACTGGCTCAATGACCTCCGTCTTACCGCAGGTTATACCGTCTTGAACCAGGATCTTGATATCAAAGAGTACTTCATGTATGAGAATATCTTCACGGCTACCGGTACATGGTGGGGATGGTCTGACGCCAACAACAGCATCCAGACTTCAGACTCGCAGCGTGGTGGTAACGACAAGCTGGGCTTCATCAAGCGCAAGGAGTTCAACGTAGGTTTGAATGGTGCCTTGTTCGGCAACCGACTCAGCTTTGCCGTGAACTACTACAACACAGTGACTGATGGTTTGCTTGCTCAGCCAGATTGCATCTATCCAAGCTATATGCATACCTACTGGCCTGTATCTACATTCGTGCCATACATCAACTATGGTAAGAATCGCCGCACAGGTGTTGACTTCTCTCTCGGTTACAAAGACAAGGTGGGAGACTTCGAATATGGTATCCAGGCATTCGGACAGACCAACAGTTCAAAGAACCTGAAGGTTGCAGAGAATGTAGAGTATGACTACATGCGTACAGAAGGCAAGCTCACTGATGCCCTTTGGGGATATGAGTGCTTAGGCTACTACAACAGTCAGGAAGAAATTGACAATGATAAGGTCAAGAGCTCTTTCGGTACTTTGAAGCCTGGTGATCTGAGATACAAGGACCAGAATGGTGATAATGTCATCGACAGCAAGGACCGCGTGGTTATCGGTCGCTGGAGCGCCAAGTTCACCGGTGGTATGAATCTTACCTTGAAGTACAAGAACTTCACTCTCTTCGCCATGTTGACAGGTCAGTTTGGTGGCAATGCTATCAAGGACGATACATACAACTGGGTTTACGGTGAGCGTAAGTACAGTGACGTGGTACTCGGTGCCTGGACAGAGAGTAAATACAAGAACGGTGAGTCTATCACCTATCCTCGTCTGACAACACAGAGTGGTGACAACAACTTCAATGCTTCCGACTACTGGATGTATTCAACCGACCGCATCGACTTGAGCCGCGTGCAGCTTACCTACGACTTCAACAAGTCTCTCTTCGGAGACAACAGTTTGGTGAAGGGCTTGCAGGTATATGTTAATGGCAGCAGCCTCCTGACGATAGCCGGTGATCGCAAGCAGATGGAACGCAATGTAGATTCTGCTCCTCAAACCCGCAGTTTCACCATCGGTGCAAAGGTTGAGTTCTAATATAAAAATTAAGATAACGAAAATGACAAAAGTGATGAACAACTTACTATCAAAATATAAAATTGGTGGAGTGGTGCTCGGACTGGCTCTTTCGATAGGACTGACAAGCTGCGACGATATGTTCGAGCCTGCCATCGAAAACCATCTGGGTTTCGAGTATATGTACGATCATCCTGACTATGCTGATGGTGTGCTTGGCAACGCCTATACCCGTCTGCCAAACCGCGAATACAAGTTCAACGATGTCGCTACAGACGATGCCGTGAGCAACGATGCAGCCGAATCTTTACGTAAGATGACTGGCGTAGATAGCTGGACTTCAAGCAGCAATCCGGTGGAAGCCTGGCGCGACTGCCGTGCAGCCATCCAGTATATCAACCTCTTCCTTGCCAATGTGGATAAGGTAAACTGGAACAGCGATGAGACTGTGCGTGCCATGTATGAGCAGCGTTATATCGGCGAGGCAAAGGGCTTGAGAGCAATCTTCATGTATTATCTGCTCCGTGCCCATGGTGGTTGGGATGCCAATGGAACACTCCTCGGTGTTCCTAACGATCTTGTGCCAACAAATGTAAGTTCAGATTTCAATTCTCTGGAGGTGCGTGCTTCTTTTGCCGACTGCATGAAGCAGCTCATTGAGGATGCAGAAGAGGCTGTACGTGTACTTCCTGTTGACTACAAGGATACGGATAACGAGACAATGACCGTTAGTTGCCTTGGCAAATCCTATACAGTTACAAAGGCTACTTACAATCGTGTACTTGGTGACAACTTCGCCGGACGCGTAAGTGGTCGTATCGCCCGTGCCGTTCTTGCACAGGCTACATTGATGGCTGCATCTCCAGCCTTTGCCGAAGGCAGCGGCGTAACCTGGGAGCAGGCTGCCAAATATGCCAAGGCAGTGCTCGACCTCAATGGTGGCATCTCAGGCATCGATACAAATGGTTTGGAGTGGTATGCAGACCCAAACATGAAGGATCTTAAAGCGGCAGAATGTCCTAAGGAAGTACTCTGGCGTACAGAGAAGAGCGAGAACAATGATTTGGAGACCAAGAACTACCCACCATCAATCTATGGTCAGGGTCGTATCAATCCAACCCAGAATCTTGTAGATGCATTCCCTGCTGCCAACGGTTATCCTATTACAGATGCCAACAGCGAATATGACCTAGCTAATCCATACGCAAACCGTGACCCACGTCTGGCTAAGTACATTATCTATAACGGTCAGAAAGCAGGTTCTGGAAATGCTGTCATCAATACACAGGCAGACAACGCAGACAATCTCGATGGTCTCAACAAGGATGTTTCCAAGTCAACCCGCACAGGTTACTATATGAAGAAGCTCCTCCGTCAGGACATCAACCTGGATCCTACGGTTAACGGCAAGGCTTATCATTATACAGCCCGTATCCGTTACACAGAGCTTTATCTGGATTATGCCGAGGCAGCCAATGAGGCTTATGGTCCTAAGGGTGGCACAGGTTACTCAGCCTACGATGTTATCAAGGCAATCCGTGAGCGTGCAGGCTTGGGAGAGTTTGGTGAAGATCCATACCTGGAAGAGTGCGCACAGACCAAGGAAAAAATGCGTGAGTTGATCAGAAACGAGCGCCGCATCGAGCTTTGTTTCGAAGGCTTCCGCTTCTGGGATTTGCGTCGCTGGAAGGTTAAACTCGCTGATCTCAATGAGACTGCCAAGGGTATGAGCATCACCAACGATGAGGCTGGCAAGAAATATACTCCTATCTCAGTGGAAACACGTAACTTCAAGGAGAATGCCTTCTATGGTCCTATACCATACGACCAGATTCTTAATTTCCCATCACTCGTTCAGAACGCTGGATGGTAAAAAGAACAACATTTGGTAATAACAAGAAAAAATGAAGAATATGAATAAAACATTCAGAAAAATAGGAACTGCAATCATGGGACTTGCCTTGGTAGCTGGTCTTTCTACCTCTTGTTCAAACGGAGATTGGGAAGATAGTCTTCAGGGAGGAACAGGCAATGGTGGCAACAACGGTAAGATATCTGTATATTTCTCTATGCAGGCACCTATCCGCGTTATCACCCTCGGTAATGACGATGATGCGGTAAATACCGACGACAATGCTCATCAGTTCAAGCTGCAGACAACTTGGGGTGGTGGCTACAAGAATACCAAGGACTGTAAGATCAGCTATCAGATAGATCCATCTCTTCTGCCAGAAGGCAGTGGTATGGAGGTGCTCCCTGAATCCTACTATACCCTGGAGGATCCTAACACCCTGACTATTCCTAAGGGAAAAATCATAGGTGGTACAACAGTTCATCTTACTGATGCCTTCTTCAACGATCCGAAGGCTGCTACTACTCACTATGTATTGCCAGTAAGACTCGTTTCTTCTCTCACTGGTGATGATATCCTTGAAAAGCAGAACTACCAGTTGCTCTGTGTGAAGTACAAGAATCAGTATTCAGGTCTGTATTGCAAGACAGGAACTACCAATATCCAGGATCTGAAGACCATTACTCACAAGAACGAGGATGCGCTGGATGTGGCTTCATCTGTAGATTTCAACACATCTTCCATCACTTTCTCTTATCCTGTAAAGAAGTGGAAGTATGATGACAAAGAGCATATCTGGAGTCAGATTGATGCATCGAAGGAGTTGACCATTAATTTGGCATTCAATGGAGAAAACTGTCAGGTTCTTCAGGATGGCAAGGTGATCGGTAATGGTACTTTTGCTCCTCGTGGCATTCAGGATTTCAGCGACAAGGACCGCATGGCTGATTGTCTGAAGATCAAGTTTAATGCTACTGTAGTGACCAACGCTGGTGATGCAGATCACGAGAAGACATGGAAAATCTCTGCCGACTATGTGATGTCTATGATGAGTCGTAACAACAAGCTTGAGTCATGGAAGTAATTTCGTAACAAACTAATGAAAATGAATTTAGTAGTATGAAAGTAAATAAATATATTATATCTGCACTGCTCTGCCCATTTGTATTGGGCAGCTGTGCAGACTGGGATGACTGGAAATATGACGTAGAGAAACCTCAGACCATCGCTCAGTATGAGTACCTCAACGACTATGCGCCATTGAAGGAGTATCTGGATAGTGGTGCTCATCCTGGCTTTAAGGTAAGTGCTGCACTTGGCGTGGACGAGTTCAACCAGCAGGGTCCTCTCTTCCGTCTTGCAGCCCATAACTTTGATGAGATTGTTGCAGGTAATGCCATGAAGATGGCTTCCTGTGTCAACGACCAGGGTGAGATGGATTTCAGTAAGGTATCTTCCTTTGTACGTGCAGCAGAAGATGCAGGGTTAACAGTTTATGGTCATGCGCTTGCCTGGCATGCTCAGCAGCCTAGCAAGTATCTGAATGGGCTGATAAAGGATAAGGAGTTGCCTCCTGCTGAGGAGAATCCTGGACTTATCATCACGGCTGGTGCTCCTAAGAAAGATACCTGGGAATATGAAATCTACTATGATCTGGATAAACCTCTTCAAGCAGGTAAAACTTACGAGATTTCACTTAATGTAAGGGGAACTAATCCTGGAACGATTGATTTCTGGCCTGGTAAGAAAGATGGCTCTGCTACACAGTATGGAGCAGGTTCATTTACTGTAGCTGAAAAGGCTGTTGACAATAAATTCTCTTTCACGCCAAATGCAGATATTGACCGTATGCGTTTCTGTTTCGGAAAGATTGGCGGAACACTTTATTTTGATAATTTTGTATTGAAAGAAAAGGGTTCTGACCATAATATTGCAGTCAACTCTACCTTTGATGAAAATGATATTTCTCATTGGACCAAAGTTTCTTGGGTAGACGTCAACTATAAGATTGGTAATGTAGCTGGTGCGGGTGCTGTTGAAATCCCTGTAAGTGTTGGGCATCTTACCTTTGATGATGGTCAGAATCTTGGTGGATGGGGTATGAATAATGCGCCAAAGATTGTAAATGGTGTTTGTGAGGTTGGTAACAACGCAGCCAAGGAAAACCCTTGGAATGCACAAGTTTGCTATGAACCAGGTTTCGCTTTCGAGAATGGTACAACCTATCACTTGAAGATGAAAATCAAGGGTTCTGTAGCTGGTGAATTTGGTGCTGGATTCCAGAATCCTGATGGATACAAAGGCTGTGGTGACTTCCCTACCATCAACGTTACAACTGATTGGAAGGAAGTTGATGTGACTACCACATGTAATGGTGACAATGCCAAGCGCCTGCTGCTGAATATCGGTAAATATGCGGGTACCCTCTATATTGATGATTTTGAAGTTTACTACACGAAGTCTTCAAATTCTATTCCTTTGACTGCTGAGGAGAAGAAGAACATTCTTACCTCTGCTATGCAGAAGTGGATAAGTGGCATGATGCAGGCCACTGAAGGCAAGGTGAAGGCTTGGGATCTCATCAACGAGGCTGTCTCAGGTGGTGGCAATGTGAATGGCTTCTATGCTCTTCAGACTGAGGCTACCAGTGAGCATAATCCACAAGATTTCTACTGGCAGGATTACTTCACACCAGAGATGTATGGTCCTATCGTAGAGAAGGCGGCTCGTGATGCTTATGCTGCGGTAGAGGAAACAAACCCTGCAGACCTTAAGCTCTTTATCAACGATTATAACCTGGAGTCTGACTGGGACAGCAACAAGAAGGTGAAGTCGCTCGTTTACTGGATTGGCGTATGGGAACAGAAGGGTAAGGAACTCGGCTGGAACACCAAGATTGATGGTATCGGAACACAGATGCACATCAGCTACTACGAGAATCCAAAGACTCTGGAAAGCAAGAAGAAGGCCATCCAGAACATGCTCACGATCATGGCAGAGACTGGCAGGCTCGTCCGTATCTCAGAGATTGATATGGGCTATGTAGATAAAGATGGCAATGAAGTTACTACTGCTCAGCTGGAGAAGCTTCCTATTGAAGAGCGTGTGGCTAAGGAAAAGGCTATGGCTGAACACTACAAGTGGATTATCGAGCAGTATTTCAAGATCGTTCCTGTCAAACAGCAGTATGGCATCTGCCAGTGGTGTCTCACCGATGCACCAACAAACAGCGGTTGGCGTCCTGGACTGCCTGTAGGTCTCTGGAACCTGAACTATCAGCGCAAGCCTGCTTACGGTGGTTTTGCTGATGGTCTTGCTTCTTCTGCTAAAGGAGAAAGTGATGTAAAATAATTAATGATTAATTTAAAATAATAAACTATGAGGAAATTTTTATTGACTTTCGTGGCAATTATTGCATCGTGCATGGCCATGGCTGCATCGATTGCAGAAAATGAAGTGGATTATTCGTATCTACGAGGTACGTATACTACTAGTGCGTATCCAAATACTTATGAATTGTTAGAAGAAAATGGATTTCCTAAAAGAGCATGTACAATAGGCGTTCAAATGAAAGCTTTGCCTTATGGTTACCATTATTCTTGGAAAATATTAAAAGGTAATGGTGATGAGGTCCTTCAAGTACAACCTGGGACAAATTTTGCATATATAGGCCAGAATGGACACACTGATGTTTTTGAGTTTTCTATAAGCATAATAGATGAGACTACAGGTCATCCTATAATGTCAAGAGATATTAGTTTTGTATTTATTGAAGGTTTTAACAAGCCGATTGTTCCACCTGTTGGTCAATAAAGTTTTGTAAGTAGAACATTAGTTTTAGGTTTTATCATACAAAGATTAACCGAAAAAAGATGTTAGTCGTTAAGGTTGGCTGTGTTGTGATGACACGGTCAACCTTTTTGCTTTGTAACATTTGTCTTGCAATATGTTAAATGTGAGTCAGTAAATAAAAAATAATTCTGATTTTTGAGGTTGTATCACTTCTTTTTTGTATCTTTGCGCTTAAATATCACTATACTGATATATAATGGCTATTTTATGGCTTAATGTTCACTTAAATGATAGTTAAGTATATGAAAGATTTGTATGAATATTCTACTCCGGAACTGGTGAGATTGCTGGGAAATCGCTTTAGGGAATACAGAATGCGATGCAATTTGACACAGAAGGAAGTGGCAGAACTGACAGGCATTGGTATGACTACTATCCACAAGTTTGAGAATGGATGTGCTAGAAACATATCACTTTCTACATTGATTCTCTTGCTCAAGGTGGTGGGACAGATCAATGCGCTTGATAACTTAATGCCCGAATTGCCACCATCCCCTTACTTGATGACCAAGGGAGATAAAAAGGTACAAAGAATTAGACACTGATAATAGCGAATGATTTATGGTTAAGACTTTAAAAGTAATCTTGTGGGATGAGGAAGTTGGTAGGTTGTCGTGGGACGACAAAAGGCAAATGTCCTACTTCACTTATAATCCAACTTTTGTGCATAGGGGTATTGATATATCTCCTCTATGGGCATCCATACGCAACAATAGAGGACTTATGCCTATTTGGGGAGAGGAACAGAGAATTTATCAAAAACTTCCTGCTTTCCTGGCTGACTCATTGCCTGATTCTTGGGGCAATCAGTTGTTTGATCTTTGGAGACAGCAGAATCATCTCTCCAATACGGAAATTTCTCCTCTTGATAAGTTGTCATTTATCGGTAGAAGAGGAATGGGTGCTTTGGAGTTTGTCCCAGAGTATGAGAGGAGTAAGAAATCAGAGAGGATTGATGTCAATTCCTTGGTTGCACTTGCTGAACGCATATTTACTGAACGAGAGGAGGCTCAGATTTTACCAGAGGAATCTCTTACCATGCAGTCGCTCTTGACTGTGGGAACTTCTGCTGGTGGCAGGCAGCCTAAGGCTGTTATTGCTATCAATTCGGCTGATGGTGAGATAAGAAGTGGACAAATCTCGGATCTTGATGGATATGATTACTACTTGTTGAAGTTTGGAAATGCTGATTTCAACTCTGCCGAACTAGAAATGACATACTACGATCTTGCCATCAAGGCTTGCATCAATATGATGCATTCTGAACTCTTGACGGTTGATGGCAGCAAGCACTTCATGACGCAGAGATTTGATAGAAAAGATGGGAAGAAGCTTCATACTCAAACTTTGGCGGCTATGTATCCTGAGGCAAATAGTTATGAGCAACTTATTTCTGTTTGCAGGTCGCTCCATTTGCCAGAGGCTGATTGTGAAGAGGTTTATAGAAGAATGATATTCAACGTGCTGGCAAACAATACTGATGATCACAACAAAAACTTCTCCTTCATGATGGATAGGATGGGTAATTGGCGGTTATCACCTGCTTATGATCTTACCTATATCCTCAATATGGGTGGAGTGCAGCCCAATCAAGACCACTGTATGTTTATCAGGTCCAAACTGCGTAATATTTCAAAAGAGGATGTCTTGCAATTTGCATTCGATAATGGTATTCGAAAGCCAGAGAGTATTATAGGTGATGTAAAGAATGCTTTGTTGCAATTTAGGACTGTGGCTGTAAAATATGCAGTGGATGAAAAATGGATAGGCAGAGTGGAGGCTACCATCCTTTCTCATCTGAAAGAATGGGGTGAGTATGAAGATGATAAACCGACGTTATCTGTAGAGATTAATGGTCATCAAGTGACTGATGTACATATAGAGCAAGCCTACAAGGGCAACTTTCATTTATGTGCAAAGATAGATGGCAGGGAAAAGAAGTTTGTGATAAGCAAAAACAAGAATGAGTTTTCCCTTATAGAGAGTCTCGGAATCGCTAATCTTACAGAGAAACAACTGTTGACTATGGTTGAAAAATTCCTATGTAAGTAAAGAAATATAAAGGTCGGTTGTGTCGTGAAGACACGACCGACCTTTTTGCATTTTTTTAATGATGAAAATATTCTCTTTCTCCTATGTGTCATTCTTGAAAGAGATTGTCTAGTGTGACTTCGCTGTTTACTATACTTTCCTTAAAATGGCACGAAAACGCACTTTTTCTCACTTTTTTTTCGAGAAAAAGTGCGTTTTCGTGCCAAAATCTTTAATTTGGCTTCCCAGAGAAGGACGTGATGTATTAGGCCATCCTACAAACGGAATCTTTATTCACAAGGGTAGAAAAATTGTGATGAAGTAGTTAGGTTTTGTGATAAAATAAAAATAGTTTTGTTGTTTAGATGTCCTTTCACCTTTCATCTATCTTCTTGCATTTCAGATAGATGAAAGGTGAAAGGACTTTTTTGTTTCTTATAGGTGCTCTAGCCAATTTTCGGGAGTGATGATCGTTTTATCCTTCACATCGTATGTGTTTAGGAAGGAAGCAGGAAACTGAGTATTTGCTCTCTTTGGATTCCATTTCATTTCGAAGAGAGTAAACTGTCCGTCGCTTTCCTCGATGTAGTCTATCTCTTGCTGTTGGTTGGTTCGCCAGAAATAGCTGTTTACATATCTTCCTTCATACTGGTTAGCTTTTATTCTTTCGCTGATAACGAAGTTCTCCCACAAGGCACCAACATCTTGTCGAAGGGCCAAAGGCGCAAAGTTTTGCAATATGGCATTTCGGATACCATTGTCGTAAAAGTAAAACTTCTTGGCTCGTTTCAGTTCTGTGCGCAGGTTTCTGCTAAAACCATTTAGCTTGAAGATGATATAGCATTTTTCTAGCAAGTCTACATATTTTTCCACGGTTTTGCTGTCCGTACCTACTGTCTGTGCCAGCTCATTGTATGAAACTTCGCTAGTAACTTGCAGTGCTAAAGCAGTGAGTAGCTTGCTAAGCAATGCAGGTCGGCGTATACTCTCTAAGGTGAGCAAGTCCTTATAGAGATAACTATTGGACAGATTGTACAAGATGTCTTTTGCATCTTTTGTATGATTGATGACATCTGGGTATGAGCCATAGATGAGGCGATTCTCTAGTGTTTGCTTTACTGTAAGTAAGCCTTGAGATTCGAGTAATTCACCAGTGGACAATGGAAAGAGATGATACTCAAACTTTCTGCCGGTCAGTGGCTCATTGAGCTTGTTTTGTAATTCAAATGAGGAAGAGCCTGTTACCAGTAATTGTACTTCAGGGAAGTTGTCGGTAATCAATTTTAGGGTTAGCCCTATGTTTTCTACTCTTTGTGCCTCGTCTATCATGACAATCTTGTGTTTGCCAATGAGCAATTTTAGTTCTTGGCTATTCACCTGGGATAGCATTTCTTTTACTTCTGGCTCATCACAGTTTAATTGCAATATAGGTTCCGTACGTTTTTCAAGTATCATTTTGAAAAGCGTACTTTTTCCTACTTGTCTGGCACCTATTATAATAATAGCTTTACCACCAAACATTCTGGCCTCTATCGTTTCTTGTAGTTTCCTTCTTATCATTTTATTCTTATGTTTAAATTTTTTGCAAAGGTAATGAAAATATTCGCTAATCCAAAAAATAACACTGTTTTTTTGGATTATAATCCGAAAATTCGTGCTGATTTTTTGGATTAGGGACATTTTTGAGCTATTTTTGCCTTGTTAATAGGGTGCCATGTAACTTTAGTTTATACCCAATGTTATGGGTTGTGAAAATTCTTAATCTAGTATCTGTTGCTTGTAGCCCTAGGAGTTGATGATTGTTGTTCCAGAAGCTAATGCCTTTAACTCCTGTTCCTACTGATTGCAAGTCCTAGAATCGCATATCTTTTGGCGACCGCCAAAAGAACTACGGAAGGCATTCTTCTCACTATTACTTACGTCACTTGTAGGCATCAAGCCCTACGCTTGTAATCATTCAGTACTGGGAGGTCAGGTAACAAACCTGCCCTCCCAGTGCATTTTGATACGTTTGATAAAGTATTTGATATATGGCGCAAAGCCTATGTCGGATTATTCTTGTAATTTTGCAACGAATAAACAATTTAATCATATACGAATGAAAAAGAAAAATATCCAGACCCCTGTTTTATTAATGGCCATTGCTGCATGTATGATATCTCATCAGCAAAATGCGTGGGGCAGAGAAAAACCGTCCCTGCAAAATGATTCCGTGCCTTATGTAACCATGCCGGACGTTTCCCCTAAACTCACCACAGGAGATGGAAATCCCCTGCTGGATTTTATGTTTACAGCGGATCCAACTGCAGTAGAATATAATGGCAGAATTTATGTGTACGCAACAAACGATCAGCAACAATATGATTCAATAGGCGGTTACGGAAAAAACTCCTACGAATACATCAAATCTCTGGTGATGATGTCTTCCGATGACATGACAAACTGGACCTATCACGGAATTATTAAAACAGACAGCATCGCCCCATGGATACAAACATCATGGGCACCGTCGATCGCAAAACGTGAGGAAGCGGACGGCAAGACTCACTTCTACCTCTATTTCTCCAATAGCGGGGGTGGAACCGCAGTGCTGACATCCACATCCCCTATAGGACCGTGGTCAAGCCCGCTGAATCATAGTTTGGTAGACACAAACACTCCCGGCATAGCAGGAGAATGCAAAGCTGCTTTCGATCCGGGTGTAGTCATCGATGACAAAGGAAAAGGTTGGCTGACAGTAGGCGGAGGATGTGCTCGCATTATGCGTTTGGGAAAAGACATGATTAGTGTGGATGGCCCGATAAAGCCCATCAGGGCTCCCCATCATTTCGAAGCTAACGAATTAAACTACATCAACGGCACATACGTTTATACTTATAACATAGATTGGCAAGATTTTAGCGACTGGCCTCTCCCGACAGAGAAACCAACCACCTGTTGCATGAGTTACATGACTAGCAAAACTCCGCTGGTAACCAAAAGTTGGAAATACCAGCACAACTATATGAAAAACCCTGGAGATTATGGATTTGACTACAGCAACAATCATACACATCTACACAAATTCCGCGGGAAATGGTATGTATTCTATCACACAATGAGTTTGCAACATAGTTTCAATACAACAGCTGGTTTTCGTAATGTTTGTGTCGATGAAATACAAGTTGACGAGAATACTGTGAATATCCACATGGGTAATCAGACTCTGAAAGGCGTAAAACAGATACAGCCTATGAATCCGTTCATCATCCAGCAGGCCGAAACCACAGCAGCCACACAAGGTGTCAAGTTCACAAATGGAAAAAGCATCGGGGACATGTATGCCGTTACCGTTCCCAACAAGACTGGCATCATTGCTGTCAGAGGTGTGGAATTCAACAAAGTACCTTCCAGTCTGGAAATTAAGGCATCCGGAAACGGAATCATAGAAGTCCGCCGGGATACGCCGGACGGAGAAGTCATAGCTTCAATCAAAGTCGGTACCCCGCAAATGAAACTCATAGAATCCCAACTTCAAAAGAATTTGACAGGCACAATGGACCTCTGTTTTGTCCTGAAAGGAAACAATATCACATTCGACGAATGGAAGTTCAAATGATAACTTCCTGATGACAAGGAGGGTGCATTGCCCATTATGATGCACTCTCCTTAACTTCCTGTACGTATCCCGCGCTGAGGAGACTATGCATGGAAGCTGTGCTATCGTTGGATTCTCTTGTTTGTTTTTGCAACACTAAGATAAGTGAATTCTTCGACATGGCAAAATCCTGGGCCGCTCGGCTCTGCCGCTTGACTTGTTCAAGAACTTTTTGCTGCTCAGGTGTTTAAAAAGTTTCTGAATAAGTTGTGTGTTTATACAATTACAGACCAAGATGTATGCGGAGGTCCCCCTGTGGATTATGCCTTCAGTTCTCATCAATGGATTCGCAAGACTTGCGGCAAGGATATCCGCTTTTTCTGGGACGACAGCGCCTGGATCGTGCAGAACGCCATAGGAAGCCAGAATTGGAACGAATACGCAACTCATATACAAAATCACGGGAATCTAGGGAAAATATATCCGAAAAACAAATACGGAGTGGAAGGCGACACTCCTTCTTTCCTACATGTAACCCCAAATGGATTAAACGATCCGACCGTATGTAGCCAGGCAGGTTGGGGTGGCTATTTCCGATGGGGACTGTCACCAGACAGTCTGACAACATGCTACACAAATGCAGATCCGGCAGTCAGATGCATATCGGAGAAATATGAAAAATACTTCTATCCCGCAATATTCGCCAACTTCATGGCACGTATGGATTGGGCTGCATACGGCAAAGGAAACCGTAACCCGATAGTCATCGTAAATGGTGAAAAGGGATTGAACCCGATTATAATTGAACCAGAAACAGAAGAGGAAGTCCAATTAAACGCTTCAAAATCTGTGGATCCGGATAAAGATAAACTGACATTCCACTGGTGGATATTGCCGGAAGCGGGTACTTACACCTCAACGGTAAGTATCAGAGAGGCAGACAAAGCTAATGCCATTCTACGTATCCCCCAGGATGCGGCAGGAAAAGAACTGCATATAATCTGTGAAGTGACAGACAATGGGACTCCGGCACTGACCAGTTACAGAAGGGTCATCATCCGCCCAAAACTTGGCGAGACATTCAACCTTTCTGGGCAGCGATAAACATAACTATAAAGGCAATGTTATCAGAAAAAGATAATTCAGTAATTGATATTTAACATATAACAAATGAGACGTTTACAAATAGGTTTGATGGTGTATCATTTTCGTTATAATGTTGGCTATCAAACCTATTTGGTAATTCTCACAAAGTATTTGTTATACCACGCAAAGTCTTTTTCAGCCTTTTCTGTTACTTTTGCAAGCGGAAATGAGAAACATTTCTCGTTCCACGAATGAACAATTATTATCAATAAACTTAAAATTAAAAGCGTATGAAAAAATTTACTTTTGTATTGGCAGCAATGTTTGCTTTTGCAACATTGGGTAATGCCGCTGAAACTGAAGAAACAGTTTATTTCGGTGGTGCAGCAAGCTGGGCATTCAAGAAGTTTGCAGACATTAATGGTCCTTTACCTTTGAGTGTAACAGCAACAGAAGATTGGAATGAAGTTACTTTGACAGACAAGGCTTCTATCTCTACTTCAGATTATAAAGCGATTAAGGTTTACTATTCTGATCTTACACAGGTTGGTGACAACAAGATGCAACTTGTCATTGGTGTTAAGGCTCCAGGCTATGGTAAGGACAACTGGGATTTGGATCCTGCTGATTATGTAGACGTTGATCCTGCAAAGGAGAGCGTAGAATTGGAACTTGGCGATAAATATGATGGCAAGTCTATTGACAAGTTGACATTGGCTCTTAAGAAAGTAGGTGCTTCTATCACTATTAATAAGGTGGTATTTGTGAAGCAGAATGGTGATGAGGAAATTCAGAGTACCTCTGCAAGTGGAGAGGTAAAGCAGGTAACTGCTACTCCTTGGTTTGAGTTCACTCAGTGGAATATGCAGTATCTTTGTGACAAGACTTGCACATTGTTGACCTATACAAAGTCTGCTGAGGAGTCTCAGAAATATGTTATCGAGTTCGCTGAGCCTACTAAGGATGCATTGCAGTGGTTGCCGATGGCTGTTACTGCTGGTGGCGATGAGGTCCCTGCTTATATCGGCATTCCTGTTGGAAGTGAGAAAGCTGAACTTGAACTCAATAGTGAAATTGAGTTTACAAAGGATCAAGCTCCTGTAGAGTGGACTTCTATTAAGTCTATTGCTCTTCAGAGCAATTGTGCTGCTGGCGCTACTCAGACCGTAAAGATTAAGAGTGCAAAGCGTATCATCACTAATACTACCACAGGTATTTCTAAGGTAGAGAATCTGAAGGTTGCTAAGGATGGCAAGAGTTTCAACCTCGCTGGTCAGCAGGTAGGTAAGGGTTACAAGGGCATTGTAATCAAGAATGGTAAAAAGATGGTTATCAAGTAATAGATGAGACGTTTTACAATGCTCGCATCTCTCCTCATGGTTCTGTGCCTACAAATGGCGGCACAGACCTGGGAAGATGTAAAAGTGGGGACTTCTACTCGCAAGACCCTCACTTATGTACCAAAGAATGTAGAGAAATCACCGGCTCTGGTGATTTCTCTTCATGGTATGAATCAGGACCCTGGGTTTCAGCAGAATCAGACGCAATGGAATGCGCTGGCTGATACCGAGGGTTTTATTGTTACCTATCCGCTGGGTAATAACAGAATGTGGGATACCAGCGGTATGGGTGATGTGAAGTTTGTGGAGGCTGTCATGAAGGATATGGAGCTGAAGCACAATGTGGATAAGAACCGCATCTATCTCTCGGGTTTCTCTATGGGTAGCTGGCTGGGTTATCATTGCCTGGAAACGCTTGGCGATTAGATTGCTGCCTTCGGACCTGTAAGCGGTGTGGATATCGGTAAGCAGCCTAGAGCTAACCGCATGGTGCCTATCATGCATATTCACGAAACCGCTGATAATGTGTTCAAATATAAGGGCGATCCTTATCACATGGCTGGCGGTTATCCTAGCATTGAGGAATATGTAAAGAAGTGGGCTGCCTACGAAGGATGTGATACAAGCAATCCGCAGGTAATCCGTCCTTATCCTGCCGGCAGCACAGGTCCCAAAGCTACACGTACTATATATAATAATGTGAACGATGATGTAGAAGTGAACCTTATCTCCATTGACGGTGTGGGACATTGGCATTCCAATGATCCTAACGGGGTAAATTCTACCCAGGAACTGTGGAACTTCTTCAAGCATCATCAGTTGAACCAGCATCCGGTACCTGTGGAAAACCGCAACTATTTCATCCGTTACGAGAGTACTGTGGGCGAGAACCTCTGGGACCGTCAGGCTGTCTACACCTTGCCAAAGGCTTTGGAGAAGGATGCCAAGTATACGCTGACCATGAAGGTGAGAACTTCTGCAGATTGCGCTGAGCTGGCATTCTGGCCTATCTGGAATGCAAGCAACAACAAGAACCAGTGGGGTGGAAGCGATGATGTGCAGTATCTGGCAGTCTATCATGTAGAGGCTGGCGACTGGAAGACGCTGACCTGGAATTTCACAGCCAACTTCACCTTGGATACCTTCCAGTTTGTATTTGGCAAATACGGTGGTACACTCGATATTGACGACATGGTGTTGGTGAAGGAAGGAACATCAGAGAATCTGATAGCCAACGCCGATTTCTCAGCCCGCAATATTCAGGGCTGGAGCACCAACCCGAATGGTCCAAGCTATTTTCTTGCCAGCGAAGCCTATGCATCAACAGGCATCGAGAAGCCAGCTGTGGCAACCATGATGAAATCTGCGGATAAGGCATACTACACTCTTCAAGGTGTGAAGGTTATTCGTCCTACCAAGGGTATTTATATCCATGGTGGTAAGAAAATCGTGATTAAATAACAAACAATTATAAATTTTTTAAACTGAACGAAATGAAGAAATTTTTAACTTTAGTGGCAGCTGCTTTTATGGCAGTCAGCGTGAGTGCAGCTAACAAGGTGCTGAAGATTACTGGCACCGCTGACAATCCTGGGGAAGCTTATAGTAGACAGTGTTTTATCAACCTTAAGAATCTAGAGAAGGGCAAGGCTTATGTCGTGAAGTTTGATGTGTACACTACAGCTGGTACCGAATTCACAATCGGAACAGAGGCTATTGACGATAAGACAGAGCATATGACGGAGTGGAAGACTTCTGCAGTGTTCAATTATACAGAGGAACTTACCTTGACTAATAAGAAGTCAGAGGCAGTAATAAACTTCCCTGGTAAGACCACGGTTACTTGTCACTCCCACTGTACTGCAAAGCCAGGAATGGAGATAGATCATACAGGTGGTAATACCCAAAATTGTAATCCGGAAATTTTGAAGGATTATGAGTATGCTGCTACTGCACTCTTGCTGAATATTGGTAAACTGCCTAAGGATGCGATTCTTTATATAGACAATGTTAAAGTGTATGATAAAGAAGGTAATCTCCTCTTTTCTGAGGATTTTGACAATGCAACAGTTGCAGCAGATGATAATACAAAGACAGCTTATTATCTAGGTTGGCAAAAAGGTGCAAACTTTGAGATAGCCGATGAAAATGCTACTTATATCCCATCTGTAGATTTGGCTAATCTTGATTTCTCTGAGAAAGATGCAAAAGCCATTGGTGGTTGGGGTGAAGGTTTTAAGTCTGAAATCAAAGATGGCGTTGATGTTATTACCTTTGCCAAGCAGGAACAGCCTTATAATGTGCAGGTAGATTTCGAAAATGTTTATCCTAGGGGTGCTAAGATTCAGTTAACAATGGAAGCAAAGGGGTCTGTTGAAGGCTCCATCAAAGCAGGTTTGCAGAATCCAAATAACTATCAGGGATGTGGCGATTTCGAGGATATCAATTTGACTACCGACTATCAGACCATCATAAAGACAGTTACATGTTCTGGTGATAACGCTAAGCGTCTTTTGCTTAATGTTGGTCAGTACGAGGGTTCTATCTCTATCAAGAGTGTGAAGATTGTGGCTTTAGATGTTCCTCAGGAGACTGTTACCATTTCTCCTTCTGGCTATTCTACATATGCAGCTTATTATCCTGTAGATTATAGTGAACTTGGTTTGACGGCATATACGGTAAAACTCAATGCAGAGAAGAACGGAATCGTGATGAATGAAGTTAAGGGCGTTGTCCCTGCTGGTGTCGCTGTCTTGCTGAAGGGTAAGGCTGATACTGATTATGCTTTGACAAAGGCTGAAGGTTGGCAGAATGTAACTTCTGACTTGAAGATGTCGGATGGTACAATTACTTCTACTGACAAAACTGCAGTCTATGGCTTGGCAACAGTAGATGGTCAGGATGGTTTTTATAAGGCATCCAAAGGTAAAACAATCCCGGTTAAGTGTGCTTATCTCGAAGTTGCAAACTCTGCTAGTTCGGCAAAATGCTTCAGCTTGGGAGACCATTCTGGTTCTACCACAGGTATCACATCTGTGAAGAATGAGGCTGCTGGCAACAATGCACCAATGTATAATCTTGCAGGTCAGCTTGTGGATAAGGGTTACAAGGGTATTGTAATCAAGAATGGCAAAAAGATTGTTTTGAAGTAATAGCAAAGCTTTCTTAATATGATCAATAGGAATACGAACTTTTAAAAAAGAAATAATGAAGAAATACATCAAACCATCTATGGATATTGTTAAGTTGGAGAATGTGAGTCTGTTGGCTGCCTCTGGCTCTGGCAATGAAGTGAATACAACATTGAGTGATGAAACTCCAGGTGATGTTTCATTCCATTCTCGTAAATTCGGCCTCTGGGACGGCGCCGAAGAGTAACGAATTAATCTATATAATATAAATATTAAACAAATGGTATAAAAAATCCCAGAATCGCTCTTCTAAGCGGTTCTGGGATTTATTATGTCTGATAGTTTGCCATGATGTGCTTCCGTTTGCCTACAGATATGGCTGCGTGGGGTTAAGAATATGGCTGCGTGGGGTTAAGAATATGACTGCATTGGGTTACGGATACGACTCCGTTGGTTACGGATACGACTCCGTAGGCTAACGGAGACGTATCCTTCGGCTTGTCGAGATATCTGCGTCAGCTGATTGAGTCACTTGGGTTAGCTTACTGAACTACTTGGGTTAGCTGATTGAACTACTTGAGTTAGCTGATTGAACTACTTGAGTTAGCTGACTGAGCTATATCAGTATCCTGTAGTATTACATGTGTATTTTTTTTCTAATTTAATGCCACATTTGCCACACTTATACTTAACTCTTTGATTATTAGAGGATAACGTGTGGCAATAAGGGGCGTTTTTATTGTCACCTTATTGCCACCTATTACCACTTTTGGCATAAAATCAGCAAAATAACGGTGTTTTTGAGGGATTTGCTACGTCCCGACGCAGCAAAAGTTACGTCCGGACGTAGTAAAAGATACGTCGTGACGTAATTTCAGTGCGGGAATTCAATGACAAGAAGTATATAAAATAATCCCAGAATCGCTCTTCCAAGCGGTTCTGGGATTTATTATGTCTGATAGTTTGTTTACCATTTAAAGAGGTGAGGAACAAATTCCTTGAAGCAGCGGCGCCAGGTGAGCCACTCATGATGAGTGCCTGGTGATACGTAAACATCGAGCTTGATGCCCAGCTCCTTCAACTGCTGTGCCATCTTCTCGGTACCGAAGTTCTCTTCCGAACCGCAGCCCATAAACATATAATGAATGTTCTTGTTGTATTTCTCTGCATCGGCAAAAACTCCATTGAAACAGGTCTTTACATCCACGCCAAAGAGAGCACCGCTAAAGGTTCCAAGGGCAGAAAACTTGTCCATGTGAGGCAATACCGTGTTGAATGTCTGGCAACCGCCCCATGACAATCCTGCCATCGCACGATGCTCGCGGTCGGTATAAGTGCGGAATGTCTTGTCAACCATCGGAATCAGATCCTTGATAATCACATCATAGAAAGAAGCTCCATAGTGGCTGCGCTCTTCATCTACATTCTTGCCTGGACGGGCAACAAAAGGCTTCTTTACATCGCCACTCTCCATGACCACAATCATAGGCTCAGCCTTGCCTTCTGCTATCAGGTTGTCCATGATGTGCTGCATCATTCCCTGCTTGCTCCAGCCCGTTTCGTCTTCGCCCATGCCATGCTGCAGATAGAGCACAGGATAGCGCTTGGTGGTGTTGGTTTCATATTCCGCAGGGGTGTAAACCATGGCGCGGCGGAACTGCTTCTGAGAGGCTGCATAGTAAGATACTGAGCGAACCTGACCGTGGGCTACGCCCTGCTGAGGACGATAGTAGTTGCCTTCTGCTCCTTCTGGAACTTCCAGACCGCCTGCTTCACGGCAGCAGCCGAAGTAGGTTTCGCTGGCAGGGTCAACTACCTGCACGCCATCTACATTCAGAAAATAGTAGTGGAATCCTACTACCAGCGGATCGCTCACGCCGTACCAGTCGCCATCCAAATCCTTTTTCATCTCATATTGCTTGCCGCAGATGTCGAAGATTACTTTCTTTGCCTCAGGAGCATGGAGCTTTACATAAGCTCTGCGGTCCTTATCTACACGCGGATAGTTGCTGTCTGGAATGATTCCCTGCAGGGCGAGCATCATGTTTGCATAGCGCTTGCCCATGGTGCGGTAGCTTTCTGCGATGAAGTGGAGACCGTCGCCACGTTGTGGACAGCCCTTTGAAGAAATGACGTGGGCTGTAGGAATGGTCTTGGCAATATCATCAACGATGGCGATATGTGCCCAGCATTTTCCGCCCATATCCTTCTGTACGGTTTCGCCTACGAGCAGAGGTACGTCTTCTGCCTTCAGATTCAAATCCTTCAAGATGTCGTTATAAACAGTCTTTACTCGGTTAGGCCAGTTGGCATCGCCGTTGTTGGTTTCGCCCTGATGCAGGAGGATGCCCTTGATAACACCCTGCTTCTTGGCTATTTTAGCCAGTTCTATCAGTCGGGCGTATGGATTTCCGTTGTACTGGGATGCAAAGTTCTTCATCCAGTCGGGTTGTTTCTTGAGATAAGCCTTATAGGTACGCTTATCGAAGAGGTCGATGCTGGCTCCGCCCACTGCCACGGTGATGGTTCCCACCTTGATGCTGTCCGGCAGGTTATCCACCATCTTTCTTCCGAAATAGTCAACAGGAGTCAGTCCTGTAGAGGGTCTTGCCTGTGGCGGCACGGCGGTGTGCCATTGTCCCTTCTTCCATCCTGCCTTTTTATCATCCACGGCATACATAGCCTGGAATCTCGGGTTCACGCCGGTTCGGTCGATGTCTTCGATAGCCGCATTTCCTTCCATGTTCGACTGTCCGAAGCAGAGATAAATCTGAAAATTTGGATCAGGCTTTTCCTGAACCTTACTGCCCGTTTTCTGTGCCATCATAGGTAGGCACGCCATCGCGAGCATCGATGCTAAGATTGATAATCTCTTCATAGTTTATATTTAATTAAATTATTAGATTGATTTTCATCTTCTGTTCTGTTTGCAAAGTTATGAAAAGATTTCCATACGTGCTTTGTCTCATATATCAATAACTTTTCCCTTTGTTATATAATAAGGTGATTCTTTTTTCTCAGGTCTCAGATATGTTTCATTTTGTCTCTTTTGGGGTAGATGTTATTTGTGATAAAGTATTTGTTACTTGAGGTAAAATGCGTTTTAATGTTTTTATCTATTTTTGCGACGTGTTTCAGCATCCTTAATGAAATTTTAGAGAATTTAGGATGTAGAATATAATAATATTTAGCAACTGACAAGTAAGTATAACTATTAATCTATTTTTAAGACGATGAATTTTAAAATGATTGAAAAGCCGTTTGTATTGCTATTCCTGCTCTGTTTGCTTCCTTTGGGAGTTTCGGCTCAGAGCATAGTAAAAGGTATAGTGACTGATCCAAGTGGAGAACCTGTGATTGGTGCTACTGTTAAAGTAGATGGTAGCAAGCTGGGTGTTGTTACCGACTTGGATGGTAAGTTTAGCATTGATGCTGCACCTGATGCAACATTGACAATTACCTATGTGGGTATGGAGCCTAAGACCGTGAAAGCTGAGGCTGGTAAAACCCTTTCCATTACCTTGAAGGATGATTCAAAAGTTCTTAATGATGTCGTTGTCATCGGTTATGGCGTTCAGAAGAAGAGCGACCTGACTGGTGCAGTTGCATCTATCAAGAGCGATGACATCAAGGGTCTGTCAGCTACCGATGCCGGTGCTGCCCTCCAGGGTAAGGCTGCCGGTGTGCAGATTATCAACTCGGGTGGTCCGGGTGAGGCTGCCGATATCCGTATCCGTGGTTATTCTTCCAATAGTGGTAATATCGGTCCGTTGCTCATTGTCGATGGTCTGAAGGTGGATAACATCCAGTACCTGGATCCATCTATGATTGAGAGCATGGAGGTATTGAAGGATGCCGCTTCTGCTGCCATCTATGGTGCGCAGGCGGGTAATGGTGTCGTTATCATCACAACCAAGACGGGTGCTGCCAATGGCGGTAAGGCACAGATTTCTTACAGCAGCAAGTTCACCATCCAGTCGTTGGGAAAGAAGGCTGAAATCTTTGATGCTCCTGAGTATATCGAGTATCACAAGTATTTGGGCGACTTGACCGATGATCTTCTGAAGAAGAACAACTATAATGGTCAGAACACCAACTGGTATGACGAGGTATTTGAGAACAGTCTGGCTCATCAGCATAGCCTCACCGTGCAGGCAAGCAATGGCAAGGGCCGTTTCCTCGCCAGCTTGAATATCCTGAACAATGATGGTATCGTTAAAGGAAGCAAGGATACTTATAAGCGTTTCACTGGTCAGATCAATGCCGACTATGATATCTATAAGTGGTTGAACATTACTACCAATACATCTTTTGAAAAGTGGAAGACCAAAGGCGTGACCAAGGGTTATGGTTCATTGCTGAACTCTGTGGTTTCTATCGATCCTTTGACTCCAGCTTATATCAGTAATGTGGAGGATTTGGCTCCTGGCATGAAGGCCCAGGTAGAAGCCGGTGGCCCAGTTCCAAGAGATCCAAGCCATAACAATGACTACTATGGTACTTCTAAATATGTAGATGATGCTACTGGTAACCCTCTCTATCAGCGCGACCGTCATGACACATGGACTTCTGGTATCAATGTACGTGGTACCGTTGCTGCCAATATCAAGCCATTCAAGGGCTTTACATTTACTTCTCGCTTAGGTTATCGTATCACTCAGAGTAACTATCATAACTACGAGACTCCATATTGGTTATCATCTATGGCACATAGTGAAAACTATACCATTGAAGCGAAAACCAATAATGGCTTGTACTATCAGTGGGAGAACTTTGCCAACTATTTGACAACAATCGGCAAGCACACTATTGGTGCCATGGCAGGTATGTCGTTTACCAAGAATCATTGGGACAATAGTTCCATCAGTTCTACAGGAGGTAACATACTCACATCTTATGAGCCAAACTTCCATTACATCGACTACTTGTTGGCTAATGCAACCAAGAATGTAGGTAACGCTCCTTCAGATGCTACAGAGTTATCTTACTTTGGTCGTGTATCTTACAGCTATGACAACCGTTACTTCATGCAGGTTAACTTCCGTCGTGATGCTTTCGATACATCAAAACTTTCAAAGAAGGCACGTTGGGGTAATTTCCCATCAGTTTCAGCAGGATGGGCTATCAGCAATGAGAAGTTCTTCAAGGACAATATAAGCCGTGATGCCATTTCTTTCTTGAAACTTCGTGGTTCTTGGGGTCAGAATGGTAACGTCAATATCTTGAACAATTATCGTTATGCTTCTACCTTAGCTCTTAATCAGAGTTTCTATCAGTATAATCCGTCTATCGGTGATGGTAAGCTGACTTTTGGTTCTAAGCCTTCTGGACTTGCTAACCCAGACTTGAAGTGGGAAACTTCAGAGCAGATTGACCTTGGACTTGATGCTCGTTTCCTTAACGACCGTCTTACCTTGGGTGTTGACTGGTATCGCAAGACTACCAAAGACCTCTTGATTGAGATTACTCCTCTTCCTGAGATTGGTGTAAACAAGAGAGTTGTTAATACAGGTAAGGTACTTAACTCTGGTCTTGATTTCGAGTTGGGTTGGAGAGATCACATCAAGGACTTTAAGTATAGTGTGACCGTAAATGGTTCAACTCTGAAAAATGAGGTGAAGGAGGTTTCTAACCTTGTAAGCCGTTTGACCGAAATAGGTATTGATGGATTCAATAACCAGCTTAAGCCTACATTCGAGGCTGGCCATCAGGTATGGTATTTCCGTGGTTACAAGTATGCAGGTGTAGCCGAAGATGGTAGTGCTCTCTATTATAATAAGAATGGCGAAACAACTTCAGCTCCAACCGATGAAGATAAGCAGGATTTGGGCTCAGCTATTCCTAAGTTTACTTATGGTATTACTCTTAATGCAGAATATAAGGGCTTTGACCTCACCGTATTTGGAACAGGCGCTGCTGGCAACAAGATTTACAACTTGATGGTTTCTGCAGACCGTCCGTTGATCAATGGAATTGATACCTACTGGAAGGATTCTTGGAGAGCAGACCGCACCAATGCTAAATATCCTGATATGAAAAAGGTTGCTACCGACTGGAAGTTCTTCAGTTCTGATGCAGCTGTGTTCAGTGGCTCGTATTTCAAGATCAAGCAGATTCAGTTGGGCTATACATTGCCAAAGGCTATCACTAGCGTGGCAGGTATCAGCAATCTTCGTGTATATTGCTCACTGGATGATTTCTTCACCATCACCAAGTATCCTGGTGCTGATCCGGAGACTGCTTCTATCAACAGTGGTGCCTCTCGTGGTTTTGATAATGGTACTTATCCAACTTCCAAGAAGGTGGTATTTGGTATCAATGTAACATTCTAACCTTTAATATTCAAAAACAATGAAGAAAATATTATTTTCAACAATATTGGCTCTTGCTGCCACAGGAACAATGACGCTCACTACGTCTTGTGAGGATCAGCTAGACATTGAGCAGAAGGGTGTAATACCTACCGAGAACTTCTATAAGACCGATGCTGATGCAGAGGCAGCCCTCGTTGCTGCATACGAAGGCTTTATGTGTAATGTGATGGGACGTAACCACGATGGTGGTGGCCCAGGTATTTATACTCCATTGAAACTGATAGTCAATGAGTGTGGAGACGATGTGTTGGCAGCAGGTGCCAACTCTGGTGATAATATGTTTGGTATCATGCTCAATCAGTTCTATTATGATGCTGAGGCTGAGGTGCCAAAGTTTATGTACACAGGTCTCTATCTCTCTGTATATACCTGTAACCTTGTACTCGATCACTTTGCCGATGCTACTACCGCTGTGCAGAAACGTTGCGCTGCAGAGGCTCGTGTGCTTCGTGCTTATGATTATTTCCTGTTGGCTAATCTTTGGGGTACTCCACCATTGGTAACTCATGTTCTGGATGCTTCTGCGCAGCCTTTTAATTGTGATAAGGATCCTGAGCATCCTATGAATCACCAACAGTTGATAGAGTGGATTGCGCAGGAATGTGAGAATGCTGCCAACGATTTGGATGAGCGTAAAAGTAAGGATGACAAGGATGGAGCTGTGAAGGTAACCAAGGGCTTTGCATATGCTCTTGCCGGAAAGGCTTATTTGTTTGCCGGTCAGTATGATAAGGCTAAAATTGCCCTTAAAAAGGTTATAGACTCGGGCAAGTATGACCTTGTTCCTGGTGAGAAATATGCTGACAACTTCCATATCGAGGGTGATGCCAACGAGGAGAAGGTATTTGAAGTCAACTTCGAGTATAATGCAGGTAAGACCGATTGGGGTGGTATGATTCAGCGTTCTAGCTGGATGGAGACCAACTATTGGGATTGGCGTGCTGATCACTTTGTTGTTTCTCCTAACAAGGTTTATTGTGGCGGCGTTGATGGCTGGGGTGGCCTTGGCGTGCCTCAGTGGTTTGGTGACGAGTTCTTTAAAAATGATGGAAACTCTTATCGCTTGAAGGCTACTTTAAAGCATATTGATGATGCGGTTTATCATATGTCTTACGGCAAGGATGAAATCGATAATATGACTGACGAGCAGAAGAAAACCAGTAACAAGATTGGCATCAATGACCCTGTTCAGGGACTCTACGGCAACTCTACCTGGTTGGCGTTCAAGCAAATAATGAGAGCTTCTGATACTGAAGGCAAGAAATATGGTGATAACATTCGCTTGAATAATTATCTTGTCATGCGTTACGCTGAGGTTTTGCTCAATTATGCAGAGGCTTGTCTTCAGACAGGCGATCAGGCTGAAGCTAAGAAATATATCAACATGATTCAGAAACGTGCTGGTTCCAAGACAATCAGTGAAACTGTTGATATGGATGTGTTGAAGAAAGAAAAGTCATATGAACTTTGGCTTGAAGGCTGTCGTTGGTTCGATATCATGCGATGGAATGATACAAAGGCCATTGAGCGTTTGACTAAGGCTGGTACAGTCGTGCCACATTTGTTTGATAAGGTTTTCAGAACTCCAAAGGCAGACGACCAGAATGTAACTTGGGAGCATGGATCAGAAGCAAACAGCCGTTTCTATACGACCAACACTCCTGAGACTAATTTCAAGGTAGGTTTCAAGAAGGGCAAGCATGAGTTCTTCCCTTATCCACAGACCGTGATGGATAAGAATCCTAACCTAAAGCAGAATCCTGGTTGGTAATCATGAAGTTGTTTTGTTAATATAGTGTTTTAAGTTTAAAGAACTATAGATTGTTTGACAATTAGGGGGTGTTTTGAAAAAAACACTCCCTTTTTTCTTCTTTAAAGGAATTTGCATATGAAAACATGGATGTGTGCCTTGATGCTGGCGTTATCGACAGGAGCTTCGGCTCAGAACCCGATTATCAGCGGACAGTATTCTGCTGATCCTACGGCTCGCGTATTCAACGGGAAGGTATATCTTTATCCTTCTCATGATATTCCGAGTCCTATCGAGAAACTGAAGGAATGGTTCTGTATGGCAGATTATCACGTTTTCTCTTCCACTAATCTTACGGAGTGGCAGGATCATGGAGTCATCGTTTCGCAGGATAAAGTACCTTGGGTACAGGACGGCAGTTATACGATGTGGGCTCCTGACTGTGTAGAGAAAGACGGGAAATATTATTTCTATTTCCCTGCTGCTCCGAAAGGGGAGGAGAAGGGATTCGGAATAGGTGTGGCGGTTGCCGACCAGCCTGAAGGACCGTTTATGCCGATGTGGAAACCCATAGAGGGTGTGCACGGCATAGATCCTTGTGTGCTGATAGATAAGGACGGACAGGCTTATATCTACTGGGCGGGAGCAGGTTTGCACATGGCTAAGCTGAAACCAAACATGACGGAACTTGCCTCGGAACCCAAATTGGTAGAGGGATTGCCTGAGGGATTCAAGGAAGGACCATTTGCCTTCGAGCGTAACGGCAAGTATTATTTCACCTTCCCTTGGGTTCGTGAAAAGAATGGAACCGAAACGCTGGCTTATGCCATGGCTGACCATCCGATGGGACCTTTCACGTTCAAGGGCATCATCATGGATGAATCGCCTACGAAGTGCTGGACCAATCATCATAGCATCGTGGAATATCAGGGACAGTGGTATCTCTTTTATCATCATAATGATTATTCGCCTAAGTTCGACAAGAACCGCTCGGTGCGAATCGACTCTCTGAACTTCAATCCCGACGGAACGATACAGAAGGTGATACCTACGCTAAGAGGTGTGGGGGTGACGAACGCTCGTTCGCGTATTCAGATTGACCGCTATTCTGCGTTGCAAGGCAAGGGTATTGGTATTGATTATCTGGATAAGAACAACTGTTTCGCCGGATGGAAGACTCTCTTCTCTAAATCGAATACTGCCCTTATATATAATAAGGTGGATTTCGGTAATGAGAAGGTGGAAGAAATCACCGTTCGTGCCAAGTCGGTTAAGGGCGGTGTGCTCGTAGTCAGAGCCGATGGCAAGAAGGGTAATATCATCGCTAAGGTGAAGATTCCGAAGTCGGCAGCCTGGAAGAATGTCCGTGCCCAGGTGCTTCATGCTCCTCAGGGCGTTCATGCTCTACATGTATCCTTGCAGAGTGGAGCCGACGTAGAGGTTGACTGGCTGGGCTTCGATGCGTTGCCTTGGGAAAAGGGTGCTTTCGAAACTCACCAGTATCGTAATCTTTTTGCCGAAATGGGCTATAAGCAGGCTGATATAGACAGGAAGGTGAACGAAGTGTTCAATGATGTATTCTACGGTAAGAACAAGGTCTATTTCGAGGTGGGCGATTCCATGGGATATGTCAGCGATATAAAGAACAATGATGTGAGAACCGAAGGTATGTCGTATGGAATGATGGCTGCCGTGCAGTTTGACAAGAAGGACATCTTCGACCGCCTCTGGCGATGGAGCAAGAAATACATGCAGCATCAGGAAGGACCTTATAAGGGCTATTTCGCATGGAGCTGCAAGACTGATGGAACGAGAAATGCGCAGGGAGCCGCATCGGATGGTGAACTCTATTTCGTAACTTCGCTCATCTTTGCATCCAACCGATGGGGCAATGATACAGGCATCAACTATCTGAAGGAAGCGCAGCATATTCTGGATTGCAGCATGCAGAAGGCGGGAATGGACCGCACAGCTCCGCTCATCAATCTTGAACATCAGCTCATCACCTTTACGCCCGATCATTGGGGCGGGAAGTTTACCGACCCTTCTTACCATCTCCCTGCCTTTTACGAGGTTTGGGCGAAATGGGCTAACGACGGACGGTCCCAGTTCTGGAAGGAGTGTGCTGAGAAAAGCCGTGAGTTCCTGCATAAGTGTATCAATGAGAAGACGGGCTTGAACCCAGACTATTGCAACTATGATGGCAGTCTGATGAAGACCGGTCGGTTGCTGGGTGATGCTTTCCGTTATGACTCATGGCGAGTGCCAATGAACATAGCGCTCGATTATTCCTGGGCTTGCAAGGATAAGGAGTGGCAGCAGAAATATGCCAATACGCTGCAGAACTTCCTGTATAGTAAGGGCATTGATTCTTTCCTGGACCAGTATAATGTAGATGGAACGATGGTAGAAGATATTCTGCCGGCAGGTACAGCTCCAAAGGCGCTCCGCCATTCTATCGGTTTTGTTGCCACTTCGGCTGCGGCTTCATTGGTCAGCAATCATGTGAAGGGCAGGAAATTCGTCAGTCATTTCTGGAATGCCAAGCATGAACCAGATAAAGAAGGCTTCTTCGATGGCTATTACGACGGACTGTTGCGTCTCTTCGCCTTCATGCATCTGAGTGGCCGTTATCAGATTATCGAACCTCAATAATAATGAATAGTCTATGTACAAATTTTTTAATAAAATAGTTAGATTGTTTTGTTTATGTGTATTCCTTTTGGGGCATTCCTCTGCGGATGCCCAAAATAGGAATTTACCTGCAGACATCAATCCTTATTTCGGACCAGTCGGCAGGCAGGCTGTCATGCCTAATGCGGCTGGCTTTATTCAGAGATGGTTGCTCCTGGAGCCCATCTCTATGCCGGTCAAGAGCAATGTCGTTTTTACAGATTCTTATCTGAAGGAGATATTCCATACGCAGTATTTCCCTAAACAGATGGAAACAGTTCCTAAGGATAGAGCCGTCGTGAAGGTGGGCAAGGAAAAACTGAAATGGCATGCGCTGGACAGTAAACTGTTTAATGTGAAACTCTTCCGTTTCGCCACATCGTTTAAGAAATCCAAGTATGGTGTCTTGTTCTGGGCGGTTACCATTATCGATTGCCCTGAGGAGATGAAAGACGTCCGCTTGTCTGTTGGCTCGAATGGTGCTTCCATGTGGTGGCTCAATGGCGAGGAGGCGGTGATGCTCGAAGGCGACCGAAGAATGGTTCGCGATGATGTGGTTTCTAAGAAGCTTACCTTGAAGAAAGGTAGGAATATCCTTCGTGGTGCTGTAATCAATGGACCTGGTATGAGCGACTTCTGTGTCCGATTCATCGACGGACAGGGCAAGCCTGTCAGAAACCTGTCTATTCACGTGAAGTAGTGCAATCAATATAGAAAGTTATGAAACAGAACAATATATTTTTCAGATATTTTAGCCCGGTTGCTGCTCAGCAGAAACTTTATGCCGCTGCTTTGGTTGCCTTGTTGTCTTCCTCTGCTTACGAGGCAGAAGCCCAGGTGGGCGAACCTTTCATTCATGATCCTTCTACCATTGCCCTGTGTGATGGAAAGTATTATACCTTTGGACGGGTGAAGGCGGAATCTGGTCGGAGGATGGCTGGACCTGGCAGGGTGGTGCTGTTCGTCCCGGAAGAGGAGCGGCTCCTGATGTGTTGAAGATTGGTGACCGTTATCTGGTAGCCTACAGTGCTACGGGTGGTGGTTTGGGTGGCAGTCATCGCGGTGATGTCCTGACGATGTGGAACAAAACGCTCGATCCGAAATCGCCTGATTTCAAATATACTGAACCGGTGGTGGTAGCTTCATCCTTAGATGATGAAGACTGTGATGCCATTGATGCGGGCTTGTTGCTCGACCCTACTACCGGCAGACTCTGGCTCAGCTATGGTACCTATTTCGGATTTATCCGTCTGGTAGAACTTGATCCGAAGACGGGTAAGCGGATGGAAGGCAACGAACCCGTCAATATCGCCATCGACTGCGAAGCTACTGATTTGATTTACCGCAACGGCTGGTATTATCTTCTCGGCACTCATGGCACCTGTTGCGATGGTCCTAATTCTACCTACAATATCGTGGTGGGACGTTCGCGAAAGATAACCGGTCCATACGTAGATAATGTGGGCAGAGAGATGTTGCAGGGCGGTGGAAAGATGGTGATTGCAGCCAATAATCTGAAGACGGGTCCCGGTCACTTCGGGCGCTATATCGAGGAAGAGGGTGTAGAAAAGATGTCGTTCCACTATGAGTCTGATTTCAGACAGGGAGGACGAAGCGTGTTGGCTATCCGTCCTTTGTTCTGGAAGAACGACTGGCCTGTGGCTGGTGATGAATTTCATGCCGGAACCTACGAGATAGAATCGGAACGAAGAGGCTATGCCCTGGAGATTGCCGTAGATTTCGTGAGAATGCAGCGGGATATCGAACCTTTCTGGATCAAGCCAACCAAGCCTCTGAAGAATATCGAACCTCAGACCTTGAAGGAGGTAGAGGCAGAATGGCCTAAAGGCGAGGTGAAGGTAAGAATGAACGATTACATGTTCCGTCCTCATCAGAAGTGGTGTATCATGCCTGCCGGAAAGGGTGGTTATCTGGGTGGTCCTTATTATAAAATCTGCATAGAAGGCACTACTCGCTATCTTACCGCAACCGCTCAGCATGATGTCATTGCCAAACCTGAGTTTACGGGTGAAGATGCCCAGCTTTGGCGCATCGAACAGCTTACCGATGGCACCTATCGCATCATGCCTAAGGCAGTGCCAGGCACTGAAGAGAAGCTTGCATTGGTTTCACTCGGTGATTGTACCCCAGGCTTGGCTCCCTTCGATTTCAATAGCGATAATTCTAAATGGAATTTCAGGCAACAATAAATTCATGATGATTTGACAATCGAGAAGCGTCCCAATCATAAACCCTCTAATAAAATAAACAGAAGTATGCTAAAGAATTTATCTCTCATTGCCCTTTTGGGCATCGCTGTCGTTGGCGTTCCAAGTGAACTCAGCGCCAAGAGCGTAAAGGTGGCAGGCACCCAGAAAGGTGTGGCTGCCAAGTCTATCACCCGTCAGGTGGCTCAGCAGAATGTAACCATCGAATTCTATTCTCCATCCATCGTCCGCATCTTGAAATCTGATGCCGGACTTGGTGCTCCTGTTCAGAAGAAAAGCTATTCTGTCATCTTGAAACCTCAGCAGATGAAGGGCGTTCAAATACAGGAAAACGGAGATATTGTAAAAATCAATTCTAGTTTTATTTCCGTCGAACTGAATCAGCAGACTGGCGAAATCCGCTTCCTTTCGAAGGATGGAAAGCTGCTGCTTACCGATACGAAGACCCGTCTGGAAGCTCGCAAGGATGAAGCCAACAAGGGCAAGTACCGCATAGAGCAGGACTTCCGTCTTGCTGATGACGAGGCAATCTATGGTCTGGGACAGTTGCGCGATGTTTACATGAATCAGCGTGGCCGACAGAATATCGTACTCTGGAACAATAATACTTATATCGCCATCCCTTATTTCACCAGTGAGAAGGGCTATGGTCTTTACTGGGACAATGCAGGAAAAACCTATTTCAATGATATCGTAGCATCCAAGAATAATGGCAACCAGCCATCATGCACTTCCTTCACCAGTGAAGTGGGAACCTGCGCCGACTACTATTTCATGTATAAGGATGGTACGCAGGATGGAGTCATCGCCAGCATCCGTGAACTCACCGGACAGGCTACGATGTTCCCGAAATGGGCGATGGGCTTCTGGCAATGCCGTGAGCGCTATAAGACCAGCGATGAACTGGCTGGCGTATTGGATAAGTATCGCGAACTGAAGATTCCTACTGATGCCATCGTGCAGGACTGGCAGTATTGGGGATGCGACTCCAACTGGAATGCGATGAAGTTCCAGAACCCATACTATATAAATAAGGTGGGCGATCCAGCCTATGCTAAGTATCTTCCTACCGATATGAAGCAGATGAAGGCTCAGGGAGAACCCCGCCTGAAGAGTCCGGAAGAGATGGTGAAGTATGTTCACAAGAACGATGCCCATCTGATGATTTCCATCTGGGCAAGTTTTGGTCCTTGGACAGAGCAGTATCGTGAACTGAAGAAGATGAATGCCCTTCTTCCTTTTGAAACGTGGCCAAGACAGAGTGGCGTAATGCCATACGATGTGTTCAATCCGAAGGCGCGCGATCTCTACTGGAAGTATCTTACCCATCTCTACCAGATGGGCTTCGATGCCTGGTGGACCGATTCTACGGAGCCAGACCATTTTGAGAAGCCGGGCGATGAGAACTATCAGACCTTCGATGGTTCATGGCTGGGCGTAAAGAACGCCTTCCCATTGTTGCACAACAAGAGCATCTACGAGCACCAGAGAGCGATGAAGGGCAACACGAAGCGTTCGCTCCAGATGACCCGAAGCGGCAGTCTCGGTATTCAGCATTATGGCACCATCTGCTGGAGCGGTGATGTGCTGGCTTCCTGGAACGAGATGAAAAATCAGATTCCATCGGGCTTGAACTTCTCGCTCTGCGGTATCCCATTCTGGAATACCGACCTGGGTGGTTTCTTCTACTGGGAGTTTGAACAGAATCCAAAGAACCCTGCCATTCAGGAACTGCAGACCCGCTGGATGCAGTGGGGAACCTTCATGCCATTGATGCGCAACCACTGTTCTTCACCGATGGTAAGCGAACTGTATGAATTCGGAAAGCAGGGCGACTGGGCTTATGATGCTATGATTAAGGCCATCAAGCTGCGCTATCGCCTTTTGCCTTATATCTACAGTACGGCTGGCGACTGTGTACAGAATAGCGGAAGCATGATGCGTGCCCTGGTAATGGATTATGCGGCAGACAAGAAGGCTTCCCGTCTGAACGATGAGTATCTCTTCGGCCGCAACATCCTGGTGAAGCCGGTAACCGATCCTTTATACACCTGGAAGGATAAGGAGAAGAAGGGCCATACCATCTATCCTGATGTAAGGAAGGCAGCTGCGCCTGTGAATCTTTACTTGCCAAAGGGTAATAAATGGTATGATTTCTGGAGCAACACCCAGTATGAGGGCGGTCAGGATATCCAGCGCCTTTGTCCTATCGACATCATGCCTGTGTTTATCAAGGCTGGTACCATCCTGCCATTCGGTCCTGAAGTGCAGTATAGTTCAGAGAAGCCTTGGGATGAGCTGGAAATCCGTGTCTATCCTGGTGCTGATGGTAAATTTACGCTCTATGAGGATGAGGGCGACAACTATAATTACGAGAAGGGTAAATTCTCTGAAATCCAGTTTGTTTGGAATGAAGCAGACAGAACCCTGAACATCGCTCCACGCAAGGGCAGCTATAAGGGAATGCTCCAGCATCGCAGATTCCATATCGTACTGGTGGATGCCAATAGTGGTGCGGGCGATCAGCCTATGCAGGCAAGCAAGAGTGTGGAATATGACGGAAAGGCTGTAAAGATACAGATGTAAGTGTTACATCATATAAAGTATTTGATACTTGTGATAAAGTAGTATTCTGCTTTTTTGTTTACCTTTGCAGCACAAATAACAATTTAATATACTAATAGCTTAATAGTAATTACAATGAACAAGAATGTTATATACGCAGCTTTGATGTTTGTGGTAACTATGTCTTCCGGCAATGCCTCAGCTCAGCAGTTTCCTTATCAGAATCCAGCTCTCTCGGCTCATGAGAGAGCGGTAGATTTATGTGGTCGTCTCACTTTGGAAGAGAAAGCTTCTCTGATGCTGGATGATTCGCCGGCTATCCCGCGATTGGGAATCAAGAGATTCCAGTGGTGGAGCGAGGCACTGCATGGTGTGGCGAACATGGGAGATGTAACCGTCTTTCCGGAACCTATCGGAATGGCAGCTTCGTTTAACGACAGAATGGTGTATAGAGTCTTTGATGCAACATCTGATGAGATGCGTGCCAAATGGAATGAACTGCAGCAGAAGGGAGGAGATGTAACCCGTTTCCATGCTTTATCTGTCTGGACTCCAAACGTGAATATCTTCCGTGATCCTCGCTGGGGACGTGGACAGGAAACCTATGGTGAGGATCCTTATCTTACCAGTAGGATGGGATGTGCCGTGGTGCGCGGATTGCAGGGACCTGAAGATACGAAATACCGCAAACTCTGGGCTTGTGCCAAGCACTATGCAATTCATAGCGGACCAGAATGGGCTCGCCATACAGACAATATTACCGATGTTACACCGCGCGACCTTTGGGAAACTTATATGCCTGCCTTCAAATCACTGGTGCAGGATGCAAAGGTGCGTGAGGTGATGTGTGCCTATCAGCGTTGGGATGATGAACCATGCTGCGGCAACACCCGCCTTTTGCAGCAGATTCTCAGGAATGAGTGGGGATTCAAGTACCTGGTAGTTTCCGACTGTGGCGCTGTTACTGATTTCTGGGAGAATCATAAGGTTTCGAGCAATGCCAGAAATGCAGCAGCTAAGGGTGTATTGGCAGGAACCGATGTAGAATGTGGATTTAATTATATATATAAATCGGTGCCTGAGGCTGTGAAGTATGGTGCCCTGACTGAAGAAGAAGTTGATAAGCATGTGATTCGTCTGCTCGAAGGTCGTTTCGACTTGGGTGAGATGGATGACAACAAGATAGTATCATGGTCGAAGATTCCTGTATCTGTGCTTTGCAGCAAGGCGCATCGCCAGCTCTCGCTCGATATGGCTCTGCAGACCATGACGCTGCTCCAAAACAAGAATGAGGTTTTGCCTCTCGATAAAAAGGTAAAGAAGATTGCTTTCATCGGACCAAATGTGGATAACGAACCGATGATGTGGGGAAACTATAATGGTACTCCACGACAGACAATTACCATCCTGGATGGTATCAAGAGTCGTTTGAAGAAAAACCAGGTCGTCACCTTTAAAGGGTGCGACCTGGTGAACGACCAGACTTTGGATTCTTACTTCGACCAGTGTAGCATGGATGGCAAGATGGGCTTTAAGGGCACTTTCTGGAACAATCGTGAAATGGAAGGTAAGCCTGTTACCATCACCCAGGAAAAGAATCCTGTGCAGGTAACTACCTATGGTCAGCATGCCTTTGCTCCAAACGTGAAGCTCACAGGCTTTTCTGCCAAGTATGAAACCGTATTCCGTCCTAGGCAGAACGCCAAGGTATTGCTCGATGTGGCTGCCTGCGGTCATTATGAGGTTTATCTGAATGGTGAGAAAAAGTCAGAGAAGAGCGATTGGCGCACAGCAGAATCCCGCATCGAGTTTGAGGGCGAGAAAGGTAAGGAGTATCAGATAGAAATACGATATGCTGAGATGCCAACCTATAATGCGAATATGAAAATCAATATCGGTCATGAGAATCCTATCGACTATCAGGCTTCGCTCAAGCAGTTGAAGGATTGCGAGACAGTAGTCTTCGTAGGTGGCATCTCTCCACAGTTGGAAGGTGAGGAAATGCCTATCGAGATTTCTGGCTTCAAGGGTGGTGACCGCACCAACATCGAATTGCCTAAGGTTCAGCGCAATTTCCTGAAGGCTTTGAAGGAGGCGGGCAAAAAGGTTGTCTTTGTCAACTGTTCGGGTTCGGCTATCGCCTTGACTCCAGAGACAGAGAGTTGCGATGCCATTCTCCAAGCCTGGTATCCTGGTCAGGAAGGTGGTGAGGCAGTGGCTCGTGTGCTCTTTGGTGAGTACAATCCTGCCGGCAAGTTGCCAATCACTTTCTATCGCAATTCCAATCAGTTGCCTGATTTCAAGGATTACAGCATGAAGGGCAGAACCTATCGTTATATGAACGATGCGCTCTTCCCATTCGGTTACGGCTTGAGCTACACTTCTTTCCGTATTGGCGATGCTACACTTTCCAACTCTATCCTGAAGAAGGGTGAGAAGATTACCTTGAAGGTGCCTGTAAGTAATGTTGGCAAGAAAGATGGAACCGAGATTGTGCAGGTGTATGTGAAGGATCCTGCCGATACCGAAGGACCATTGAAGAGCTTGAAGGCTTTCGAGAGAGTGGAAGTGAAGGCAGGAAAGACTGCTGAGGCTGTCATCACGCTGGATAGCAGAAACTTCGAACTCTTCGATGCTGCAACCAATACCGTCCGTGCCAAGGCAGGAAAGTATGAGGTTTATTACGGCAGCAGTTCGGCTGATAAGGATTTGAAGAAACTGGATGTTTCTATTGAATATTAAGTAACTTGAGAAAATCATCAAGGAGCTGAGAAATATGAAAAGAGGGTGTGTCTTGGATTTTTAACACACCCTCTTCTTACTTGTTACATCATATAAACTCTTTGATAGACGTTGATAGAGTGATAAAATTCCCTTCAAGGTATTGGGTACACAGTTGAATACATAATAAATCCCGAAATCGCTTGGCGGTTTCGGGATTTTTGCTTATCTTTGCCAACGTAAATAGTAAATTGTTGATAATATGGCAACGAAGTTATATCCAATAGGCATGCAGACCTTCTCTGAGATTCGAGAGGAGGACTTTCTCTATGTAGATAAGACGGAGTACATCTATCGTATGACTCATACGAGTGGAAAGTATTTCTTCTTGAGTCGTCCACGTCGTTTCGGAAAGTCACTCCTCGTCTCTACTATGCAGAGCTATTTCGAGGGAAAGAAGGAACTCTTTAAGGGGCTTGCCATCGAAAAGCTAGAAAAAGATTGGACGGAATATCCTGTGCTTCATTTTAGTTTGGCAGGTGGAAAGCACATGGAGAAAGACCAATTGGTGCGCTATCTCTTATATATATTAAAGGTAAATGAAGAAAAACTTGGCATCGTCAATGATTCTCCTGACCCGAATGTCCGTATGCTTAATTTGATAAAAACGGTATATGAGCAGACTGGGCAGAAGGTTGTTGTGCTCATCGATGAATACGATGCTCCTTTGCTTGATGTGGTGCACGAGGATACCAGCTTGGGCGTCTTAAGGGAGGTGATGCGCAATTTCTATAGTCCCCTAAAGGATAGCGACCGAATGCTGCGTTTCGTCTTCTTGACAGGTATCACCAAGTTCTCGCAACTTAGTATCTTCAGTGAACTCAATAATATTACTAATGTGAGTATGGATACAGAATATGCTGGCATTTGCGGCATTACCAAGGAGGAACTTGTGACAGAAATGCATGAAGATATTCAGCAGATGGCAGATGTGTTGGGCTTTTCGTATGATAAAACTTTGGAAAAGTTGAAGGAAAATTATGATGGCTATCATTTCGCTTGGCCTTCTTCTGACATATTCAATCCATATAGCTTGCTCACTTGCTTTTCAAAGCGAAAGGTTGATTCCTATTGGTTTGGCTCAGGCACTCCTACTTATCTCCTTAATATGATGCGGAAATATGACTTTACACCGATTGACCTGGGTGAACAGATGGATGCATCAAAGGATGATTTCGATGCAGCCACTGAGACGATGACTACTATCATGCCTTTGCTTTATCAGAGTGGTTATATCACTATCAAGAATTATGATCCGGAAACGGAACTCTATACCTTGGCTCTGCCTAACAAAGAGGTGAGGATAGGTTTGTATCGCAGTATGTTGCCGCATTATTTGGCGGCAAAGTCTGCAATGTGCAATACGACCGTGGCCAAGATGTCGGCTCTTATCAATAAGGGTAACATGGATGGTGCTCTTCAGCTATTGAAAACGTTTTGGGAGACGGTACCTTATTGCGATAATACCGATTATGAGGGGCATTATCAGCAGACAATGTATATCATCTTTGCCCTGCTTACGAATTTCCGTATATTGGTGGAACAGCATACTTTCCGAGGAAGAACAGACATTACGATGGAAACAAAGGATACCATCTATGTGATAGAACTGAAATTTAATAAGTCGGCACAAGAGGCTCTTGACCAAATCAACAACAAGCATTATGCTGATGCTTTTGCCCTAAGAGGCAAAACCGTGGAAAAGATTGGTATGAACTTTATGATTGATGAAGATAAGACGATTGTATTGGATTGGGTAAAATAGTTCCCTTGGTAGCAGAACCTCTTCATCCTGGATTGGTGGAAGTTTGGGGAGTAGCAACAGAAAAGATGGCCTTGCAAAATGCGGGGTCATCTTTTCTATAATAAAGGATTATCTATCAATAGAGCATCCATATTGTTCTTTATGGGTGCAAATATACAAATTAAATACGAAATTGCACTGAGTAGAGTGCAATTTGCGTTTAAAAATGCACTCTACTCAGTGCAATTTGCAAATATATATAAGGTTGTAGCGATAAAATACTTAGAGAAGCAAATTTGATTTTTCTCTTATGCGGCTGCTTTAGTGCTTTATGTTAAAAATCCTAACTCGCTCTAAATTGGACTTTGATTGAAAATCAAGAAGTTGGGCGTTTGCCTATATTATATAGGTAACAATATGGAAACGAGCGGACTTCTGCTCGTTTCTGTATTTTGCAATATGCAAAGAACGCCTCAATTCGGGGACAAAGATACGATATTTTTCTTAATATCCCATAATTTGCAAGAAGAGAAACATAGAAATTAGGACTTTTTTACATGAAATCTCAAACTTGTGAACATAACCCCATCATAAAATGAATAGCAAGTATTCCTGCTGAGTTTATCAAATCAGGGCCATTGTTGTTGATGATGACTCTACCATCAGCTCATATATACCTTTCCGACACAAGCATATAGTGTTTTCATTTGTACCCCGAGTGTGTACAGTTTCAAACCATGATTTACATTCTTATATAAGAAAGTGAAGCCGTGACGATTTGTGTATTTTTGCCAAACTAACTCCAGTACATACAACAGATGTAAAAGATTTCTGCAAAATTGACCGAAATCATAAGAAAAAAACACCAAATCAGCAAATTTCTTAAAGATTATATCCGTTTATTAAGATTATTTTTGTATATTTGCAGCATTAGTTTGGTGGTAAAGCCTATTGGCCTGCCACGTGACAATAGGACTTTACGGAGCAAGCCTATATCACAATTCTTCTCCGTAGTAACAGTCCGTTCTCTCTCACTGGTCTCTCCCTGCGCGGCAGAGGCATACGTTTTTATATTTTTCAAACACTCCAAATTGACAGCGCATGAGAAAGTTTACTTCTTTGTTACTGTTAGGCTTCGCTCTCGGCAGTTTCGCGCAAACGCCCGGAGGAGTCAGCGGAAGCGAACTGTGGTTCAAGACTGCGCCTTTGAACTCAGACCTGCAAGGTTATTACCGTTGGCAGGATTTCTCTGGGGATTCCATACGGCTGATGCTATTGGACAGCCGTGGCGTCAAGTCTGAACTTACTCTTCCGAACAGTTCAGTCCATTACTTCAACTTCAATCCGAGTCTCTGGCTCGCAGACGGATTTCGTAGTCTGAGTGCCAAACTCAAGCACGGCGACCTCTCACAGGCTACCGTCATCGGTGTCTTTGCACCGGAACTGGCAACCATCGGCAAGGATATGGTTGTCTATGCTCTTGACGGCCGCAAGGGCGACGGAGCCATTCTGAGCAAGGACAAAGCCGTAAGGGGTAGAGGTGTTGAACCGTTGGACTATGGTTCGACATCGGGTGAGGATTTGCTGTACCAATCAAGTGATTCTTTGTCTGAAAACGGTTTCAAGGAAAGTGCCCTGAGAGTTGTTTCTTACTTAAAGACAAACAATCCGTCAACATCATTATGGGGAGACAACTCCAATTCCACAATCTTGCTGGGTACACCTTATTCAGCAAATAACATGAACACTGATTATACGACCTCACTTTTCGGCAATAACTCCATTCGGGGATATGCGCCGGAACTCATCGTGTTCAGCAGGATGCTGACACCTGACGAGCGCAGGAAGGTGGAAAGTTACTTGGCAGTGAAGTATGGCATCACCCTCAAAGGCTCATATCTTGACAGCGAAGGAAACTTGATTTGGGACTTGGCGGAGAACCAAGCCTATCATCATCGTGTGACAGCCGTTGGAAACGATATAGCAGGAAGTCTTTTACAACCGCTTTCCGCTACCTCGTATGAGGAAAGTCCAACTTATGCGGCATTGCAGGACAATGACACCTATTATGATGCCAACCCTTATAGTCTTTCATCTGCCTCACGTCTGCTTGTTATGGGACGTGAAAGCGGCAATCCGATGCCAGACAAGGGATATACATTTTGGGGTGATGATGATGCGTCACTTGCAACCTACACATCCCCGACAGATTCCCTGTGGCACATCATGAAACGTACATGGATGGTCAAGACCAATGTGCCGTCAACGTCTGACAGTACAATGACAAGATGGACTGCACAAGGATTTGAGGTTTCGAGGAATGGCTTTACCGACAACATCATTCAAGAGGAAGCCGCTTCTGGGGCTTATGCCATTACTCCTGCCTTTGTTGAGGGTGGCGGCGCATTGGAGTTTACCTGTCCTACAAGTCACCCGACTTTTGACGTTGGCTTTGGAAGCAATGGCGGTAATACTTGCAAGTACGGTTTCCGAATCTCCAACGCAGGGACAGTTTACCCAATCATCAATGGCACTGTATCAAATTCGTACATTGCCACGGATGTTGATGGAACGGACATCTCTATCCGCAAGGAAAGCAAAAACATCTATCTGCGTGTTGACGGAATAGGAAGTGCCACAAGAACCATATCCCTTTCGGATGCGGCAGAAACAGATACCAGCGTAGGCATTATCCGAACGGAAGGAACAGAAGCCGCATTGAATCTGACAGGTTTGAGGACTGGAGGTATTGACGATGTCGGTTATATGGCAGAGTTGAGCTATGACCTCACGCCAAACAAGGAATTCTCTGACTATTGCCGCAAGCGTACCGTCATGCTCATAGACCCAAGCGGTGAAGGTGATTTCGACATCAACAGCAATAGCAACATAAGATGCTCCAAGCCTGATATGACAAGGGGCAAGACCATATTCCGCAATATCCTATGGGATGCAGACGGAAGCGGAAGCGATGTGTTCACATTCGCCTATTATGACGGCATTTCCTATGATGCCACTCCTACGCCGTCAAGTTGCGAGAATGGAGTTCCACGCAATGACGGGTATATCGACATCGGCATCAACATCGGTACACCAGTCTATTCCTATGTGCTCAGCGTTGACACCGTTGCAGGAAAAGTAAAAGGAGAAACCATTGCCAGAGGAACATTCTTCGGTGACACGCATAGAATCACGAATCTTGCCCCCGGCGCCTATGCGCTGTCCGTATCACAAGGTGGAGGCAACGAGATTTATGCCACTGGCAACGCACTCTACACCTCATACTCACATGACACCAGGACCTATCTGTCTGGCGACATCTCATGGACGGTGAACGATACAAAATCAAACTACCGTGTGGGATTGGAGCCAAGCCTCACGGACGAGATCACCCAATATGGCTTCGACGTGCGGGGCGACAAGGCGCATATCATAACCGGTGGATATACAAGCCTAACCAAATATGTCACCATCAAGCCTGGCGATGTGCTCAGCGTAACAGTCCGCAATATGCAGGTCACATACAAGTTGAACGGACAGACCGTGCATCATGAATATGTCTGGTCACTTCGTGCATGGCGGTTCTGCATCAAGTACGGAAAGGGCGAGACACATATCACAGATCTTACCGTAAACGGTACGCCTGTAACCTCATTCACCACAAGGGGCAACGTGCAGATAGAAACACCCAAGAAGTGTACGACAACGATGACCGTCTATGTCGGCAGCGAGTGTGATGCAAGTATGCCTAACGGAACACAGGCAAGGGAGAACCATGTGGGCAGCTCGGACAGACAGGCTGACAACTCCTTCATTTCTGGAGAAGACGAGAACTTCACTGTCAAGGGCAACGGTTCTACGACAGGCATCTACGAGGCTAAACTCACACAGGACAAGCCTGCTGCAGCCACATTGATGGTGTTTGACGTATCAGGCAAACTGGTAGTGTCACGCCAAATGACAGGCGAAAGCGTCAAGCAAGCCGACTTCAAGGTTCCCGCATCGGGTGTGTATGTCGTGAAGGCAATCTCCGAGAATGGGGAGCATACAAGGAAAATCTCAGTAAAGTAACTTAAAGGAAGATACGCATGAAGAATTATATACAGAAGGTGGCGTTGGCATTGGTTTTAATGCTTGCCGCCACACTGTCCCTTTCGGCAAAGGACGGGACAGCCGTGAGAAAACTCTTCAAGAAGGGTGTCTCTGACAGTATCTCCGTAGGAGGTAGCAAACTGGTCGTTCTTCAGAAAGACCTCATTCGGAACAGAAGCCTTTCCGTGAACTCTATCGGAGAGGAGAATGTTCCTGAGCTTGACTTTGCCATGACCAACGTCACGGCAGGAGGACATGGCTACCGTTTCCTCCCTCACGGAACACACTTCACAGGCGAGGGCGCGACTGTCAAGATAAAGTATGACCGCACGAGAATACCAAGCGGCTATACCGAGGACGACATCCGTACCTATTACTACGACCCGGCCGAGAAGCATTGGGTTGCGTTGGAGCGTGTGCGTGTGGACAAGAAGGAAGAGTGTGTCGTTTCAAAGACGACCCACTTCACCGACATGATCAACGGCGTGATACAGGCCCCGGAGTCACCGCAGACCGAAGGCTTTGCCCCGACGATGATGAACGACATCAAGGCGGCAGACCCGACGGCGAAGCTCAATGTCATTGCGCCTCCAAGCGCAAACAACCGTGGCTCTGCCAACCTGCAGTATCCGTTCGAGATGCCGCCAGCACGAAACGGTATGCAGCCAAGCCTCGGCTTGCAGTACAGCAGCGAGGGCGGTAGCGGTTGGCTTGGCGAGGGTTGGAACGTCAGCGTGCCAAGCATTACGCTTGACACCCGGTGGGGCGTGCCTCGTTATGACCAGTCAAAAGAGACGGAGACTTATCTCTTGTCCGGTTCAATGCTCTCCACTATGGATGACAACGGACAGATGGGAGTCGCACACCGTGGCGAGAAGATGAACAGAAAGGCTGACCGCCAGTTCTACACCCGCCAAGGCGGTGATTTCAGCCGTATCATCCGCAAGGGTGACAGTCCTGCCAACTATTATTGGGAGGTTACAGACAAGCAGGGTGTCAAGTACATCTATGGCGGTGACGGAGCTGTTGTAAAGGGCAATGTCACCGATGCTTCGGGCAATACCCGTGAGGTGATTGCCGAATGGAAGCTGAAACGTGTCGAGGAACTCCACGGTGACTATATAGAATATGTGTATGACATCGTGGATGAGGATGTGCGTGGCGGCTTGAAGGCCAAGGCTGCATATCTGAAGAAGGTTCACGCAGGTAATGCAGGACAGGAACCGCACACCGTTGTACTCTTTGATGGCAACAAGGTAAAGCAGGTAAAGACCAACAATGCCCGCTATGGATTCCTCGCCTCCTCCAACAAGCTGTTGGAGAAAGTGACCGTGAATTTCCAGGGCGAGACCCTGCGCAGCTATGCCTTTGACTACAAGGAAGGTGCTTTCCACAAGGAAATGCTCACTGGTGTCAGACAGTATGACAACAACGGCAAGGAGGTCTCCTTCCAAAACTTCGACTACTATGATGACGTACAGGCAGACAAGGGCTATGTTCCTTTCAAGGATGATTCCGAAAAATGGAACACCCATGATGATGGACTTGACGCAGGGTTCATCAATCCATTGAAGACTGTCAGCAAGCGTTTCAGCGACAAGCCAACTGCACTTGGCGGAACGACAAGTTCTTCTGTAAGCGGTTCGTTCTATGCAGGTGTGGGTGTCGTGGACGGAAGTCCTTGGAAAGGCAATACCGTAGGTGGCTCATACAGCTATTCAAGCGACACGAGCAAGGGACTTTCCGCACTCGTTGACTTGAACGGTGACGGACTTCCAGACAAGGTGTACAAGTCTGGTGGTTCTGTATATTATCGTCCACAGATTAAGACAGACAACGGAGAAGTCGTATATGGTGAGCCTGTCAAGGTAAAGGGCATCAGTAACTTCTCGACAACCAAAAGTTCTACCAACACTTTCGGTGCGAATGCCGTTGTCGGTTGGAATGTCCTGACTGCCGTTGTCGGAACGGACAAGTCAACCACTAAGACCAAGACCACTCAGTATTTCAGCGACATCAATGGTGACGGACTTGTTGACCTCGTTTCCAATGGAAAGGTATATTTCAACCACTTGGAGTTTGACGGATCAGGCAATGCCGTGCCAACGTTCACATTGAGCAGTGCCGACACGCCAAGCCCTATCATCTATGGTGGCAAGGTTGACACTTCTGTCATGGAGGTCAGTAAGGACGAGCAGGCGGAAGCCATCAAGAACTCACCGATGGAGGACATCGTGCGTGTATGGCAGGCTCCTAAGGACGGAACTGTCAGCGTGGCAGGTCAAGTGAGCCTTGTCGCTCCGACTGGAGATTATGACGCTGATGAGTATCAGAAGGCAGACGGCGTAAGAGTTGCTATCCAAAAGGGTGGCAATGAGCTTTGGAACAAAACTATTGCAAAGGGCGACGGCAGTTCTTATGCCGCTGCAGTCTCTTCTGTTGCCGTCAAGCGTGGTGACAGAATCTATTTCCGTGTCCAGTCTGGCTCTGAGGAAACAAGCAACGGTTCTTTTGACAAGGTAAGCTGGTCGCCTACCATTACATACGCTGGCGAGTCAAATATCTTGCCTAACGGGCTTTCTTCAACAGAGTACAAGCCTGAGGATGGTGCCATCTATGATGTGAACACCTCTGCCAATGTGGAGAATGGATCAAGCGTTGAAGTTCACAGTGCCTTCCACAAGCCTGTAACAACCGACGATGTTGTTCTCAGCATCATCGGCAGCAACGACAAGAAAGACAGTGACGGAAACGACAACCCGAACTATATCGAGAAGACGGTCTTTGCTCGTACATTGAAGGCTAATGAGGCTTTTGGTGGCGATTCACTCAACATCAGTCTGGAGAATACAGAAAAGCTGACCAACTTCAGCTTTGAGATTTCATCCACCTCAAATGTTGATTGGAAGAATATCGGTTGGCAAGCGTCTGTGACTTATAAGGACTCTGCCAATATCGAACAGACGGTAGCCGTTCCTGCACACTACAAGACATTTGCAAATGCCTTGGCAGAGGGCAAGCCATACTTGACCACAGCGACTGATACAATTATGGTTGTGTCACCAGTGCTTACCCTTTCAGACAATTCTATCAACGGTCAGATTACTTTGACCGCCAAGACAGAGGAAGCACTTGTTGGCAAGAAGTCTTTCAATATCGAGAATGGCATCTTGAAAGCCGATACTCTGCGATTTGCAACTACTGCAGGAAAGAACATCTGGTTTGAATACAGCTATCCGGCAGCAATCTCTAATGAAACTGTTACTTCAGCCTCTGTTTCCATTCTGAAAGATGCGGCAGGTCTCGTAACAGAGAATGTGCTTGCTGGATTCTATGCAGAGAATGACAATCTTGGCTTCGGTATGCTTTACCGTGGCTGGGGAGGTTTTGTCTATAACTCGGCAGAGGGCAGATATGCAAAGCCTATTGACGAGTCATTACTGAAATTGCCGGAAAACGAGAACGACAAGGTTGACCCTCTCACAATGGCATTCACTCCATTGGGTACAGACCAGACTTCTATGGACAAGTGGGTCGGTCAGCGACAGGACATCTATCTTACTGCAACCGAGGCAAGTACAGCCCGATTGACAGAACAGGATGTACTCCTTACCAATCCATTGGATAATAATGCTGAAGTGGCAGGACTTGCAGGTGAATATTTGCAGGGTACTGGTGCGGCAGCTGTAAGCCAAGTGGTATCAAGCAAGAGTACCGTTGTGCAAGGCGGTGCACTTGGCATTACCCATAACAATGCAAATGGCAGTTCCAAGACGGAAGTTGCCATGATGGATATGAACGGTGACGGATTCCCTGACATCATTGCTGGTGGTACCATCCAATACACCAACTCACAAGGTGGATTGAGTGGCGAAATCTACAAGGGTATCGGAGCTAATAACTCTGACAATGCTTCTGAGGCGTGGGGATATGGCGGCAATCCAGTAGCTTCCGTATCACAGATTACGAATTTGGCGAAAGGTGTAAAGCAGTCTTTGAGCAATGTACAGACAGAATGGCAAGCTCAATTCTCTATCACTGGCAGTGCACCAAGGAACACAGATGAAGCCGTAGAGTCATTCATTGACATCAATGGCGATGGACTTCCCGACAAGATTCTTTCAGACAAGAAAGTAAAACTGAATCTTGGCTATGCTTTCACTGAGCCTATAGATTGGGAACTTGACCGCATACAGAGTGGTAAGAGTCTTTCATACAATATAGGTGCAGGTGGGGATGTCAGTCAAGGATTTGGTCAAACAGAATACAAAGGCAATCAGATAAACAAGGCTTCAGGAAGTTTCTCTGCAGGCATTGGTATTGTTACCTCTGAAAGCGAAGAGGAATACAACCTTATCGACATCAACTCTGACGGTCTTCCAGATAAGGTCTGGAAGAATGGTGACGGTATAACTGTTGCCCTCAATACTGGCAACGGTTTTGATGAACCTATCAGCTGGAAAGGTGTAAATGCGCTTAGTGAATCAGCCTCTACATCAGAGTCTGCAAATGCAGCGTTCACTTTGACCATCAACATTCCTGTCATTAGCATCAAGATTTCAACCAACCCTGGTGCTTCCACCTCTCATAGTATCAACCGCCCTACATATTCTTTGCAGGATGTGGACGGTGACGGCTATCTTGACATCGTTGAGTCTGAGAAGGAAAGCGAGTTGAAGGTCACACGCTCTGCCATTGGCAGGACAAACATGTTGAAGTCTGTCACCAACTCCTTGGGCGGCACTTTCACACTCGACTATGCGCACACCACTCCGACCTACGGTCTTCCTGGTGGCAAGTGGGTAATGTCTGCCTTGACCATTGATGACGGAATCCATGACGATGGTCCAGTCATGACAACCGCCTTTGAATATAAGGACGGCAAGCGTGACCGCCATGAGCGAGAGTTCCTCGGTTTCGGTGAGGTTATCACCAAGAACCTCGACACGGAGAATGGCAATTCTGTTTACAGACAGGCTGTTGAGAACTACGATGTAGCCAACTACTACACGCAGGGCAATGTTACCGCCACATCCGTAGAGGATGCCAACGGCAACAAGTACACGGAGACAAAGAACCGTTACGACAGTTATTATATGACTGCCGACGGTGACAAGTACACGTTCGCAAAGCGTGACGTGAACCTTTGGAGTGACCGTGCATCTGCATTCGTACCTCTCCGCTATACGGCAAACTTGCAGTATGAGGGAGCGGCAAACGGTGTGGTTACATCCGAGGCATGGAATGAGTACTACCTCAATGGCTATCATGGTGAGTTGAAGTCCTACAAGTACAGCGACAAGGGCAGTCTTGGCGAGGACGGAAACGGCAAGTTCGATTATGCGACTGCTATCAAATATACCGACAATGCAAGCAAGCACATCTTCGGACTTCCTGTTGATGTGACTGTTACAGGCAGTGACGGCTCACTCTATCACCATGTGACGGCGAAGTATAATACCAACTACGCCAACCACATCACGCAGATTACACAGCAGTTGAATGATGGCGAGGCAGTTACGGATTACAAGTACGACTCTTACGGCAACATCATCCAGAAGACTCTCCCTGCCAACGGCAAGGGACAGCGCATGTGGTACAAGTACCGCTATGAGCCGGAAATGAACATGTATGTGGAGCGTATTGACGATGCGTGGGGCTACCGCAGCGAGCAAGGCAATTTTGACTATCGCTATGGCATTGCCAAGGAGCATCGTGACCTCAACAACTTCTATTATGAGACTGATGTAGATGACCTCGGTCGCATTACTGGCGTGCGTGGTCCAAATGAGTTGGCTACGGGCGTGCCTTATGCCATCGCCTTTGAATATCAGCCTTTGGCTACATTCAATGAGAGTGGCATTACCGCTCCTGCATACGCAGTGACCAAGCACTACGACATCCAGCACCCTAACGATGACTTGGAGACCGTTACATTCGTTGACGGTTTCGGAAGAGCCGTGCAGGTGAAGAAGGACGGTGTTGTGACAAGTGCATCCAAGGGCAACTCTGCCAAGGATGAGAACGTGATGATAGTCAGCGGAAGAAACGTGTATGACGCTTTCGGACGTGTGGCAAAGACTTTCTATCCTACAACGGAAGGAACTGGATCGAAATCAACGTTCAACAAGTCATTTGACAATGTATCTCCAACGGTTACTGTTTATGACGTGCTCGACCGTGCTACCTCAGTGATATTGCCGGACAACTCTACGACAACTACGGCATATACTGTTGACAACGGCAGTCATGCACTTGTTACAACCGTAACAGACGCACTCCATAATGTGCAGGCTACCCATACTAATGGCAGTGGCAAGACCTTAAAGACCATCCAGAAGAGCGGTCCTGACGGTGAGATTACCACTTCGTTTGAGTATGATGGCATACAGCGTCTTGTTCGTGTTACCGACACGGAGGGCAATGTGACGACCTCTACTTACGACATGGGTGACCGCCGTACTGAGGTGAACCATCCTGCAAGCGGCATCACAAGTTTCACTTATGATGCTCTCGGCAATGTGCTGACCAAGCAGACTGCCAACCTTGCAAAGGAAGGCAAGTTCATCACCTATGATTACGACTATCTGCGTCTGACGGGTATCAACTATCCTGACCACCCGGAGAACAACGTGAAGTATTACTATGGTGGTCGCAATGCCTCTCAGAACCGTATCGGTAGATTGATGCTCCGTGAGGACGGAACGGGTGCCATTGAGTATTTCTATGGCAAGATGGGCGAGGTGACAAAGACCCGCCGCACGATGATTGTGCCTAATCAGGCAATAGCAACCTATGTGACGCAATGGACTTACGACAGCCACAACCGTCTGTTGGAGATGATTTATCCTGATGAGGAGAAAATCACTTACTCTTACAATCTCGGTGGTCAGCTTGAAAAGGTTCATGGCTACAAGTCATACGGCTACGATTATGTAAGCAAGATTGGCTATGACAAGTTCGAGCAGCGCACATACTTGAAGTATTGCAATGGTGCGGAGACTTTCTACACCTATGATCCTCAGCGTCGCAGATTGCAGAACCTCACCGTGAACAGTGGTGGCAGCACCATCATAGACAATGCCTACACTTACGATGCAGTGAGCAATGTGCTCAGCGTGATAAATGGTGCGTCAGTGCCACAGAGTGGCAAGGCTGGCGGACAGATGGCGCATAACTATACATACGATGCACTCTACCGTCTTGTTGGCGCAACAGGTACTTATACAGGTGCGGACAATAAGACTGCAAGCTACACCCTTGCAATGGGTTACGACAACATGCATCGTATTACGTCGAAGCGTCAGATTCTCACGCAGAACAACGTGCAGTTTGATGGTACGCTCAATGCTGGCTATGACCTTACTTATACTTACGGCACAGACACTGGAAAGAAATTCCAGCTTGCCAACGTTAAGGATGTAAACTATCGCACCGAGGAAACTCCTTCCGAGAGCGAGAATGTGAACAACAGCCACGCCTACGAGTATGATGCCAACGGTAATCTTGTTTACGTTAATACAAGCCGCACAAAGAAAGACGGCATGGCTGACGAGAAGACCGCAGAGCGTAAACTCAAATGGGATGAGGAGAACCGTCTTCTTGCTTCTGATGATAACGGCTTTGTGACCAACTATTGGTATGACGCAGACGGAGAACGCACGGTGAAGACTTCTGGCGAAAGTGACCAAGTGTATGTAAACTCCGAGTTTGCTGGAGGTCGCACGAACACCGCCAAGTTCTCATTGTATGTATCTCCTTACCTCGTTGCTAACCAAGGCGGACGCTACACCAAGCACATCTATATCGGTAGCCAGCGTGTCGTTTCCAAGATTGGTGACTTTGACTCTTACGGTTCTGACCCACGCCGCATCCAGTATGCAGGTAGTGAGACTGATGGCTTGTCTGTTGATTATAAGGTTAAATATACTCAACAGTTGCAGGCTATCAAGGATAATTATGCAACCTTTGCAGTGCCGTACAATGGCGAGGACAACAACGACTATGTGGACGGCAAGGGCTTCTGCTGCAATGACGGCAGCTTGGAGGCTGCGCAAGCACGTGTAATGGCAAGAGCAATGAAGAACAATTTCCAAGAGGGTGACTCATACGAGAAGATGCAGTTCTACTACCATCCAGACCACTTGGGTAGCAGTAGTTACATAACCAACCTTGATGGCGAGGTGGTGCAGCATGTAGAGTATGTTCCTTTCGGTGAAGTGTTCGTTGAGGAGCGCAACAACATTTGGAATACACCTTATCTTTTCAATGCGAAGGAATTCGATGAGGAGACAGGATTGTATTACTATGGGGCGAGATACTATGACCCACGCCTCAGCCTGTGGATGTCAACTGATCCTATGCAGGAAAAGTATCCATGGATAACAAGTTTTTGCTATACATTTAATAATCCAATAAAATTCATTGACCCTGACGGTAATGATTATGATGAAATTATAGACGATAAATCAATAACATTTAAAGCAGTAATCTTTGTCACAAAGGATTCATATGAAGCAGCAAAAGCTTCTGCAGGAATTCTTAATCAACAAAGTGGAAAGTGGACTTATGATTTTGCAATACAAGAAGGTGACCAGAAAACCGAATACAGTTTGAATGTCAATTTCAATGTTACTGTAGAATTAGCTGAACAACGAGAAGGTTATCCAACAAGATATGCTCTCCAATCGGCATTAGACAAAAATCCGGGAGAAACCTGCCTCAACACCTTTGAAGTTGTACCAGATGATAAGATGGGTATTTTGAATAATGGAAGTACCTCTGGTGGAAACTATATTCAAATAAAGAAATCACGAATAGGTACAGAAACTGGGGCTCATGAAATTGGACACGCTATGGGGCTTCAACATTCAAGTGAAGGCTTGATGACATCCGAATCCTCCAATCCACGTCGTAACAATAACTTGGATAAAGGAAGTATTAGTGATATGATAAAGTATCCTCTTAAAGGAAAGGTTAATACTTGGTATAATTCAGAAAAAGGAGAAAGCATTCCTGCTGGTAAAGGAACGCTAATAAACAACTCGAAATTTACAGTTAAACAGCTTCTAAAAGGCAAAGTAAAATCCCTAAAGTAAAAAATGAGCAATTCTTTTTATACAACATTTAACATTGTGGCACAAATTTGTGCCACAATGTTATTCTTTTCATGTGCGTCTCTTAGAAACAAAGTCTATAATGAAAATAAACTTACCAAAGAGTTATCGGCATATATAGTGGATACGGTATATATAGACAATCCCTCTATTATTGAATTTAACGACATTCGATATGTGGTGGATTTATCTACAGACTCTATACCCACAAAAAAAATAAAAAAATATTTAAATCATACAGTGCATTATGTTTTAGGAGATAATATTTTTTATGACCTTCCACCACATTTGTATGAGAAAGTTCTAAATTACCCTGATTACGGTAATTGCGATTTCTCAGTTGAGGTTCAAAAGAAAAATTATAATATATTGTGTTTTAAAACACGTCCAAAGTTGTTTATTATAGTAGCATTGAATATTGCATACTTTAACAAAAAATACTCATCAATAGATGCAGCACGGTTTATCAAATCTTATTCTCCATTAAATACTTATATTTTATTGGCGTATCCATTATGTGAATGAATTGGAACATTATTCATTGTTAGTAACAATGAACCATACATATAAACTTATGAATGGTGTCTATAATTAAACTGTGCCAAACTATAACTATTATAATTTGACACAGTTTAATTGTATTTTATCCTTTCTTCTTCAGGGTATAGCTCTTCCTATCCTCTTTTTTAGGTTCATTACCAAACGAATCTATCAGAATTATACTATTGATATCCCTCACCTTATAAAATATATTGTCCCCACTCGAAGGATGCACAAGCATCAAGACATTGCCGTCAAGCATTTGGAAAACACCTCTTAACTTTTCCCGCTCGTTCTGCTTTTTTTTGAATGTCCGTATCAACAAATAAGTACCGTCAGCATTTAACGTGAGAGTTGTTTCCACATTCGGCGGTAATACACCGCAATATGTTCCCGCTACAGAATCCAAATCAATCTTGTTGCTTAAAACTGCCGTATATTCTTCGATTTTTATAGAGTCAACACCTGCATCGTTTTGTTCTGTACCGCAGAATATATAAGATATGACAAATGCGATAACCAATACTGCTATAATAGCCATTTTCTTTTTCATAGCCGTCATAAATAAAAATGTGTCCGCAATGTCAAACGAGTGGCATCACGGACACGAATGAATAGTTGAGAGTTAATGAAAAGTTAATATGCTGCTACATTGCTGATGCATGGAACGCCTCTTGCATCATCGAACATGATACGAAGTCCGTTCGTCTTTACTTTATCGAAGCGAAGGATGCACTTGTAGCCGATGGTCGTTGTCTATTATTTCTCATTAATTTTCTTTTTAATTTCATTCGCCTCTTTAAATAGGCTATTAGCAATGCTATCTTTAATTGCTGCCATCTGTATCATTTCGTTATGGTAGCGAATTGAGTCCTCGTAAGTATTTACATGAGTTCTCACATTCTCAATAACTTCTTTATTAGGGCATACAGAGAAGTTCATTTCGATGTATCGAACATTGGGGTCGTCAGATGGAAGAACCATCTTCAATGCCCGATACTTCAAGTCTGCCTCCTCCCAATCTTGGTGCTCTCGCCATTGGGTAAGATTGCCCCAAATGGATATGACAAGTGACAGAGCCATGCCAACAATGAAAAGAAGAACATACTTTGAAGTTGGCTCAAAGCGGTGGGTGACAACCTTCTTTTGAGGTTTGTACCCTATTGCGTGAAGTTTGTCCTGCACAACTTTTGATGTGGCATTCAGTTCTTGTTTCACCTGATTAATGGTATCAAACAAGAGTTTACTTCGCTGTTCATCTTTGCTTACTTCTTTCTTGGTAAGGTCGATATAGACGCATATCGCCTCTCTTAATTTTGCCAATTTTCCAATAGTTTCCTCTTCTCTTGCAGATGCAGAAAGAATGGCTTTTTCAAGTTTGCTTGTGTCAACACTTGCAGGGCTGAGAACAGTTTCCGCTCCTGCGTTCTTTGTGGAGACAGAAAGTTCATCAACTTTCTGCTCCAATCTCTCAACTGTGCCGTAGATGGCTTCCAATAGTTCTTCTTTCATGTTCGATTCTATTTTTAAGTCTGTAACTTGCATCAAAGGCTGAAGCCCTTTCTGCGTTTTCTCTTTTTCTTCTTGGCGGATTCATCCTCTGGGAATGGCTCATAAGTTTGGGCATTAGACGGAGCGAACAAGCCGATGGAAGAAATACCACTCCAAGGGTCTTGGGTATGTTCTGCCGTTGGTTGAGTCTGTTCTACTTGGTGACAACTTAGTTGTCCTCCCTGCATAGATTCGGCTCTTGGCGATACACGATTATACTCAGTGCCAAGTCTTGCATCCAACTTGACAAAACTGTATTCTCGGCTAATCTGCGTACCCTTAAAACTATATCCATCCTTGCTAAAACGGATGCCTTGAATCTTGGCTTGCTCCTTGTCCTTATAGACAAACTCCAAGTGAACACCTCGTTTTGCAAGTTCGCTTCTGAGCTTTTCCCAACTATCTGCCATTTTCAATGCGTCCTTAACAGCATTGTGAATCTCATATTTGGCTCGCTCGGCATTGCGTAATTTACGAGTATTAGTATTGCTCTTGTCCGTTCCGTAAGTAAGTCCATATTTGGATTTAAGAGCCTTGGTCACCTGCTCATTACGCCTGTAATCATTCCTGTCTGATATGAGTTTGCCCTCATTGTTGATGCGGTTATACACGATATGACAATGTGGATTGTCCGTGTTGTGATGCCTTACGATAATGAACTGGGTATCGGTGATGCCCATCATCTGCATGTATTCAATGGCTATCTTAGCCATGAACTCATCCGTCAAATGTGGCTTGTCCTCTGGTTTGAAGCTCAATGCAATGTGTCCCACAGGCTTCTTAATCCTTGGATTTAGCTGCCTCTGTAGCTTGAAACTTTGCGTTATCTCGGCATTCGTGCCGAGTAACACGCCATCCGAGGCGATGATTTTCGCCTCGTCCTTGCCTGTAACATAGCGGATGCAACCACCAAATGAGCTGCCTTTCTTTAGCTTGCCTATCATGGTGTATCCTCCCTTCTGTTCATTCCGCTTGGATTAGGTTTGGAATTTCCTTGCCGATACTCGACAAGGACGGTTTTCAATCTCTTCAACAAGTCCACCACATACACATGGGTTTCCTGGAAACCTCTCTGATGCGACAGCTTGGTAAGTTGGTTGAGGTTGTTCGCCATGCCAATGAGGTTCTTGGCGATGGCTACCGTCTCTGCGTTGTGTCCGCTGACCACCTCGCCGTTCAAGGCGGACTCACGGATGTACTCCGCCAACTTGCGGTTGGCTTTTCTCGCCCTCAGCCTCAGTGCCTCGTAGCTTGGCTTCGAGAACTTCACCGTGACAGACTTCGACAGCTTGCGAACCCTGCCCGTAGGCGGTCTTCCGCCCTTTTTCCTATTCTGTTCCTGTATGTTTGTCATTCGATATACTGTTTACAGTTGGTACACTCACTTTCTGCGACCGTCGGGAGCAAAATTTCTCCGCCCTCATGGTGGAGCGAGGCGTTTTGGGGTTCCCAAAACATAACCTCGCTCCC
>OHTO01000035.1_pt1 | contig 54617 bp, 49 predicted proteins | sample 1578981 | NCBI WGS metagenome assembly OHTO01 (sample SAMEA3879573, study PRJEB24766) | human gut metagenome | biome: human-associated habitat; feature: feces | place: USA | collected 1985/1987
ATAAATATAACTTCTCTTCTTACTCTTTTACTACCCTCGGAAAAAATAACTGTCAGTGTCAGTGTCAGAAAATGATAGAAAAAATGTGTTCATTTGTTTGGTCATTCAAAAAATTATATATACCTTTGCGCTACTTTTTCGCTTTAAGCGGGAATTGTATTAACAACTAAATATTTTTAGATAAAGGATGAGGCCCTGCAGCTTTGTTTCCCGAGCCCAAGCTCAACAAACTTGAACCCCCGAACCGGAACCGCATCTTATACTTTACCCTAAAACAAACTATAAACGAATATTCCTATGGAAAAAGTTTTTGAATGGCACCATAGCCTTTATTATGGAGAGAGATTGAGTCTTGATGACTTTGATACGAAGAGTACTAAATCGCTCGATTCCTTGCTGAGAGCAATCTGTATGGTTGAACCTACGAGTTATAAAACAGAATTTAGGATGAAAGCCCTCCTGCCTTCGTTGAATGCAGCTTATTACGTGGCTGCCTGTCTTGCTAATGCTGAATCTTTAGATATAGCTGAGTTGTATGACGAGATAGGCCTTGTAATCAGGCTGCATTGGGATGAATATTTTCAGGAGAATCTAAAATATCCTTATCCTTGCAGATGCTCATTCCTCTATCTTATGCTTATTAAATGGATGGTTTATGGTATCCTTCATTCTCAGGCGAACAAAAGTAGAGAAATGGTTGGTTTCCTAGATGGTTTCAGAAGAAAGCTTATAGGAGAAAGAAGGTATGATGGCAGAGATGGTTCTGATGTTTATGACTATTTACATTTGTTGGGAATAGTAGAACGAACCATTGACGAGTGGCCCTATCGTTATCATACAGATTTGCGCCCTAATCCTCTGCATCCACGCCATTATACTCTTAATTTATGGTATAAGTCTGTTCGCAATTATGATATGGATCAGATAGAGAGACAGTTGAGGTTGTTTCGTACCAAGGAAGAGCAGCTGGCGTTTCTTGATTGGGCTAGGGAGGCATCCAGACAACCTCAGCCCGTCTTTGTTGATGATGATTTTGAAACAATATAGTAATCCAATAATAAGATGATAATCACTAGTAAGATTTATAACAGCCTCTCCAAGCGTATACTGGCTGGAGAGTTTTTGAGTTCAGAAGAAGCAAAGCGGGCAGAATTGCCTTTATCCCCAGCTGGTGATGATGATAAGCATCAGGAGGGGCTATCTGATGTGGAGTTGTCTAGAGTTCAATCGGAATGCAGTATGTTGAAACAGAAACTGGAAGAGGCTCAGGCGGAAAACCAGAAACTCAGTAAGAAACTTGATGAAGCAAGGGATGAAATCAGCTGTAAGGATATCACCATTCGTCGCATGAAGAAAGATGCAGAACGTAAAGCTGAAGCAATGGCGGCTGATACATCTGAGGTGAAAGAAGCTTTTGCCAGAGAAATGATTGACTCCGGTATCAGATTTGTTAAAGATATGAAGACTGCGATAGATGATTCGCAGACTTTTAAATGTATGGGGCTGTTAAACCATATGACAGATGATTGCTTTGGCAAACATGAACCTATACATCGCGAACTGAAGGATATGATTCAAGGCATTTTTGGCAGTCGTGAACAAGTTGCAAAGGAACAGAATGAACCTAGACCAAACAATGTTACGGTAGAAAAAGGCGGGGTGTACAATGCTGAGGTTCATCATCAGAATATTCATCCTAAGGTGGACAAGCGGGATTTTCTTCCTGAGGCGGATTTGATGGATTCTCTGCCTAGATACAAACGTAGAAGATTTAGATTAGAAGGAGATGATTATGAGTGGAGATAAGATTATTATATGCCCTGGGGCTTATTACAACGAGCATGTTGAGCAGCAGAATATCTTTGGCGAGGTGAATGTATATCCTCCGAAAGATGGAGAGAGAGGCGGACAGACGGTTTCTTCTGTACAGCTGATTGACTGTTCGGAGGATGAGGACCTCGAGGCGGAAGATGTTGCTGAAGCTGACTTCGAGGCTGCTGCTGACTTCGAGGCGGATGCAGACTTTAAGGCGGATGCTGCTGCTGACTTTAAGAATGCTGCTGATTTTAAGGCTGCTGCTGGTGAAGATGAGCGAAAAGTAGAAAAGGATGCGGCTGCTGGCATCAGCCGGAAGGAAACTGGTTGGGGCAGAAAGAGCGAGTATCTCTTTGCCCTTGACGAAAACTTCTACATCAAGGACGAGGTTAAAACCCGCAAACAGGCTGTGCTATTCTGCAGATTCCTAAAGCAGAATGGGTTAGCAGAGCTGCCTACCAGTGCTAGTAGAAATTCGCCCCTGAACATCGCCATCTTCTCCTTCCTAAAACATTGGAAAGAATATGGGGTAATTCCCCGCAAGCGAATGGTAGGAGTGAACACCATCTTCAGGTTCCTGACCGAAGACTGCCAAATCGGGATTGATACAATAGGCAAGACGTTTAATAATGTCTTCAACAAAAACCTCCCGAATGAGGATTCCGATATAGAGGAGCTGGTGGATGCATTTTTTGAAGAGAATATGTGTAGGATGAAAGATTGAAACCACTTGCGAAAGTTCAATGACAGAAAAAAATGTGGGATTAATATTAATCCCATTTTTCCTATTAATCCCATAGGTGAAAAAGCCGTACCTTTGCCCCGTAATCAGATGATAAGTCTGGTTGCGGGGCATTTTTTTGTCCGTAAATATGATTTATTAATTTTTAAGTTTTAAGTTTATGAAAAAGATGAAAGTAGTCAAGCTTCTTGACGTTCAGAGTGGTGTAAGCCAGCAGACAGGTAATCCTTGGAAATCTCGCGAGGTAGTGGTGGAATCAATGGAGAATGCGGTTCATCCCGACCGGTATGTGGCGCGGCTCTTCGGCGATGCGGTAGACAAGTTTACGGCTAAGGAAGGCGATGTACTGGGCATCGGGCTCCGCCACAGCGTGAGGGAGTATAACGGCAGATATTATGGCGAGACGCATATCTCGGAGTTTGAGCAAGTGCAGCCATTCTGATGTTAGTTAATAGTTGACAGTTAATAGTTTATAGAGTTTTGCTTATTATAAAAAAATAAAGAATTATGTATATTAAAATTCAGATTTCAGATGCTTTGTATCAGGCTCTCCTGACGCAGGGCAAACGCAAGAAGGGCTCTATCGCCCTGGTCAACCCTAAGGAGGGTAATTTCAACGCATTCGCCAGCAATAGCGAAACGCGGAAACAACGCAAGTTTATACGGCTGGCTCATGGAAGTGCCAGCGTGGGCGATGAGGATGTGAGAATGCATCTGCGTATCAGCCGCAGAGAAGCCGAGGTTATGCCGGCTCAGGTTATCTGCAAAGAGAGTGAAATCGCCGGTGAGTTTGTAACGAAAAATTGCTAGTCTATGAGTTTTGGAATATCCGAAAGTGTAAGGAGCAGGGCGGTACAGGTTTGTACGCCCCAGCTCTTTCATCAGGCAGCCCAGAGCGGTGTGGTGGTGAAGACTTGCGCCGAGATAGAAGACGCACTTGAGAGCCTGCGCAGAGGCGAGATGAGCAAGGATGATTATGTGGCGCTGAAGACGAAGTTGAAGGCTAAACTCCCGATTCTCACTCCGCATGCTACCTTCAAGAACGGCCGACGACTGAATGCGGATGCCATTCCCAGCGGGCTTTCTATCTACGACAAAGACCATATTCCCGACCCGAGAGGGTGGTGGAAGACGAAGAGCCAGGAGCTGAAGAAGAATAAGCCTGAGGTGCTGGAATGCATCCTGCTGGTTCATGTTACGCCTTCGCTCGAGGGACTGAGGCTTGTCTTCGTTATCCCGGGGGGAATGAACCTGGCTGATGCGCAGAAATGGATGTCGGAGCAGCTGGGGGATAAGGATTATGATTCTTGCGTGAAGGACCTGGCTCGGCCTTCGTTCATCGTGCCCGAGGACTATATCCTCTTTATTAATGAAGAGGAGCTGTTTAAGGATAGAGAGGCTGCAACTGGGAGCAGGGAGAACGGAGAACTGAAGGGGGACGGGGCTTGGAAAGCCCCGGAACGGGGGCTGCCTGACGGGAGACCGGAGGGAGCTGCTGCTGCTGAAGGAAGCGGGGGCGCTGCTGAAGGAAGCACGGGCGCTGAAAGCGGGGCTGCTGGAAGCAAGAAGGCTCCTGCCAGCTACCCCAAGGAATACCAGGGGGTGCCTTATCCGGTTATCATAGAGAAGCTGATAGAGCTGCTGGGAGGAGAGCCGCAACATGGCTCCAGAAACTCGTTTATCTTTACATTAAGCTGCTATCTCCGCTATCTCTGCGATGATAATGCGGAATGGATCAAGCAGGTGATTCCAACCTTTGGCGAAGACCGGAAGAGGGCGTTCATAACCGTGGAGAGTGCCTGCAACAGAAAGCAGAGCTTCCGAATGCCCAGCATCGTGAGCAAGGCCGTAGAGCTGGTAAGAAATGAAGAGATGAATACGCTTTCTGCCAACTATGATGACAGCGATTTCGGCGATATCAACAATCCGGAATCTTACTTCTACCATATTCATCAGATGCCGGAAAAATTGCCCAAACTCATCAGACTCCTGATTTCGAAAACACCGGGGATTTACCGTCCAGCCGTATCGCAGGCCATCTTCCCGCCACTGGCATCGCATCTCTGCGAAACCCGATTCCGCTATCTCGATAATGTAGAGCATGAGGCTACCATTTCTTCTATCTTGTGTGCCCCTACAGGAAGCGGAAAGGAAGCCATCACGCAACCTATCAACCACATCATGGCTGACATCAGAAAGCGGGATGCTGAACAGAGAGAAAGAGAGCGACTATGGAAAGATGAATGCAACCGCAAAGGCTCGAACAAAGACAAGAGAGAAAGACCGCAAGGACTTGTTATACAAGAGGTTAATATTGATATGACAAACCCTGCCTTTGTGCTCAGAATGAAGGAGGCTGAGAACCATTTCCTCTATTCAAAACTGAACGAGCTGAACCTCTTCGATGCGCTGAAGGGCAAGACTAACCAGCACTTCCGCATCATGGAGCTTGCCTTCGATCTGGGTAATTACGGACAGGACAGAGTGGGCACACAGAGCGTTACCGAAACCATCAAGGTGCGCTTCAACTGGAATGCCTGCTGCACCCCGAAAAAGTGTCGCGAATATTTCAAAAGGGTGGTAACGGATGGTCCTATCAGCCGTATCTCGTTCAGCACCATCGAGCGCCGTCCATGCGGTTCGGAGCTTCCGGTATACGGCACTTATGATGCAGCCTTTGATGAACAGCTGAAGCCCTATATCGACAATCTGGTGAAGGCTAGAGGACTGGTAGACTGCCCTGGAGCCCGCAAGCTGGCTCAGACGCTTCTGGATGAAAATGCCCAGTTTGCCCGTCTGTCGCAGGATGTGGTATTCGAGAATCTCTCGTTCAGAGCCAATGTCATCGCCTATCTGAAGGCATGCGTGCTGTATGTGGCAAACGGCATGAAATGGGAGAAATCCATCGCAGATTTCGTGCGCTGGAGCGAGCGTTATGACCTCTACTGTAAGTTGAAATTATTTGGACAGATGATTTACGATGCAGACAGAGAGCAGGACAGCGTGCCTAAGACAGCACCGAGGGGTCCGAAGAATATGCTTGAGATGCTGCCCGAACAGTTCTCGCTCAAGGATTATGCCAATCTGCGCAGGGAGCAGGGGTTCGACGACAACCGCAAGCGTACGATGGATGCTGTTTACCAGTGGGTATCGCGCGGATATGTGGTGAAGCTGCTTAAAGATGAAACTGCTGACACTGACACTGACAGTTTAATTTTCCGCAAGGTGCATTACAACAGAAGTTATCTTCTCAATAAAGAATAAGCTTATGGAAATAATAGTAAAGCGAATAGCCAAGAAGAAGACCTATACGATAGGTCATCTTTATCTTCTGAAAGAGGAGGAGGTAGAGAGCCGCCAAAGTTTCAGCAAGCGTCTGGAAGACAAGCGTGAATTTCGCGATACCTTCGACCGCTCGTTGCTGGATAAGGAGCATTATTTCTGCGATACGCTGGAGCCTACCTGGCGCAATCTGCTGGGCATCACGCTGAGCCCTACAGAAGTGGATGCCCGTTCGGGCAGGGTGAGCGGCAAGATAGCGCGCAAGGTTCGGGGCAAGACGGCGATACCCGAGGGCACTTATCCGCTGCTTGTTACCCCGTCGCCCAGGTTTAAGTGTTTTCTGCCTCTCGTTCAGGGTGTGCCCGGTTTCGAGGGCATCCGCATCCATGCAGGCAATTATCCTGACGACACGCAAGGCTGTATCCTGGTGGGCGAGAACAAGTTCAGGGGAATGGTAGTGAACTCCCGCATCTGGCTCAACCGCCTCATCAGCCGCATCGCCGAGGCCAGGGAGCAGGGGGAATCTGTATGGATTACGGTTATCTGAAAATAAAAAAAGAGGGTGAGTCATCTGGTTATGACACACCCTCTTTTTGGCTTTTTATTTCTTTTTCTTCTTCTTCTTTTTGATGCCGAAGAAATCGCGCCAACCGTTGAAGTCTTTCTTCATGATGAGACCGAGACCCTGCGTGTTCAGACTGTTGCGCGTAAAATAGCGGTCGTTGGTCTGATTGTACATGCGTATGGCGAGGTTGCCGTTAGGGAAGATGAGGTAGCGGAGGTCAAAATCACCGATGAAACTCTGCGTGGCATTCGGATTGTCGCGATAACCGAACTGGCCATTGAAGAGTAACCGGTTGTTGAGCAGCTTGCCGCTCAGAATGCCCTCATATTCGGCATTGTTGAAACCTTCATCGCCCGTAGATATGTTGGCACCGAAATTCCAGTTGTTGCTCTTCACCACGTTGGAAAGTACGGTGTTCAGCTGCTGCGAGATGGTGCCGCTCAGCAGGCTCTGCATCGCCAGCGAAGTCTGACTCTGCTGTTCGCCATCCTCGCTCACCTGGTTGTTGTTGGTCTGGGCGTAGAACCGGCCGATGCCCAGAAGATAGAGCACCTGCTGGTTCATCTCTTCCTGCGAATTGATGATAGAGTAGATCATCTGCTTCGCATCGCTGTTAACCGTAGGCAGGTCCATAGAGAAATCTACCTTAGGCGATTGAGGCGTGCCGGTGATGTCCATCAGGCAGTCTACGCGGATGTTGTTGCCCGAGAACGAACGGCCTATGCGCAGGTCGCTCAGCGGCACTCCGTTGACGGTATATTTAGCCCGCAGATTGAGTGGGGCGTTGTATGGGTTGCCACCGAAGGCGATGGTGCCGCCCGGCATAAACTCGAACTCCTTCTTGATGAGATTCTGAATGGTGAGCTTGTAGGTGCCGTGGTCTACCACATAGTTGCCAAACATGTCGAACGAGCCCTTGTTGAAGTAGTTGGCGCGAATTACGCCATCTCCGTTCAGGGTGATGTAATCGCCCGACTGCTCGTCCATGATCAGCTTGAGCGTGAGGTTCTGGTTGGTGTTTACGAGGAAGTTGATGCGCATATCCGATTCGAAATCGATGTCATCCTCTCTCTGTTTCGTGGTTGGAGCCCCGTTCAGGCTGTCCATGATATCCGGCACAATCTCGTGCCAGTGGATAAAGCTCTTGTCGCTGATGGCGTCCGGACTTGCCACATTATATACAAAGATGCTGCCCGGTTCGGGCTCGGCGTTGATATCGATGACGGTTTCGCCGCTCTTGCCGTGGATGCCTACCTCGCCCGTGGCATAGATGGTGCCATAGAAAGTGTTGTCGCCAAACTCGCGGGTATCGAAGCCCAGGAAGTTGTGCGCCTTGATATCGAGGTCGTAGCTCAGCCTGGTGAGGTGCTTGTGGTGGATGCCTCCGCTCAGGATGGCTATGTTGCGGTTGCGGTCGAAGATGGTATCATTCTCTATGAGGATATCATCTGGAATAGCGTGGGCATGGAGCGCATCGAAGGTGTAATCGGTGTTGAGCTGCTTGAGGTGCACCTTGCCGTGAGCGGTAATATCGCCCACGAGATTGATGTTTTTCAAATCGCCCACCACATTGAGATGGCCATCGCCCCAGGCTTCTACCTGGTTCATGAAACTGCCGCAGAAATTCTCGAGGAATTTCATGCTGGTGCCCTGGGCATCGATACCCAGGTCGATATAGTTCCGCTTAGGCGAGACGTATCCGTTGATGAGCGTCTGATGCTCCGGACCATCGTCGGCAACTGCATGAATATCAATCTGTTCGAGCTCCTTGTTGAAGTTGACACCAGCATGGAGCACACCGAGCGGTCCGTTTTCGAAGGTAAACTCCTTCACGTCTAGCTGGGCGTAGGCATCAGGGTCGTTGAAGAGGCTCTTGATGATAGCCTTGCCCGAAGCCTTGCCGGTGAAATCTACCGAATGGAAATTGACGAGGTTCAGCACGTATGCCACATCTACATCCTTCAGGTCGGCTACGATAGAATCGGTCTTCTCGGGTGTAGCAAGACCGGAAACGATGACGTGCTGCTGGTCGTGGCTCACGGCGAAATGGTCTACCAGCAGGCGGTTCTTGCTGTAGATGATGTCGGCAGGATGAACCTCCCACGGCGTGCCGTCGATTCTGATTTCAGACGGGTGTATGGTTACGTGGGCGGTAGAAACATGATCTTCGTTCTTGAAGAACTGCGCCCTCGTATCGATGATGCCCTGGATAGGGAGCTTAGCCGAATGGTTGTTGTAGAAGAGCTTGGCGAAGAGCTGGTTGTCGGCAGCGGCTGCCTTTACGTGGATGCCCGGTCCGTTATCTCCCCATTTGCCCTGCCTGATCTGCGCATCTATCTTGAGCGAATCGTTGATGGTATGCAGTCGCACTTTGGCTCCATGATAGTCTTTGCCGCCATAGTTGAAGTCAGGCACGCTGGCATAGATGTTGACGGTTTTCTCGGCATCGTTCATGAATCCATCGGCAAAGACTGGCTGCTCTATCTTCAGCGGAATGCCCAGCATGCGCTGCAGTATCTCGGTAGAGGTGATTTCTGCCTGGAAGGTGAAATGGTTCTTCGCACTCCTGTCTACCTTGCCGATGCCCGGAAGGGTAGGCAGTTTGCTGGCTACCAGGTTGGTGAAACTCTTGGTGAGGGTAGCGTAATCGTACTCTCCGTTAACATGGATGCTGGCGAACGGGGCTTCGAGGTCGAAATAGCTGTCCTTGCCCTGGTTCTTGGCGCTTACGGTGATGTCATCGAGACTGTAGGTCTTGTCAGAAACCTTCAGTCCCAGGATGGTTGGCAGCAGATGCTGTACATGGGCAGTAGCTGCATACTGTTTGCGCGGGATGGAGTAGGAGCCTTCTACCTGGATGTTGGCGTTAGGGTCGGCGATGGATGCGAGTCCCTCTACCAGTCCCTGCTTATAGCTTCCGTCTATCTGAATGTTGCGGTAGCTGTACTTGTTGAAATCGAAGCGCGGAATGCTGCCCTTGGCATAGAAATGCTGCTTGTTGCCGTGAGCCGAAAGCGAGGCTGCCAGGATGCCGAACTGCCCGTTGTCGAGGATTCGGCCCAGATTGATGCCCTGGGTGTTGATGCTAGCCTTGAGCTCGGAGCCAGCCTTTTCGGCCTTGATGGCTACTTCGCCCACGCCGGTCTTCAGCTGGCCGCGGGTGCCTGCCTTCTTGCCAGCACCATATACTTCACCTATATAATATATGTCGCCCAGACGCAGCACTTCTTTCGGAATGCTGATGCGTTTGCTCAGATTTCTGGAAACCTCTCCGATGCCATCGCCTGATATCTTGAGGGCAGAGATGTTTGCCTTCCAGCGCAGAAGGCGGTCCCAATCGCTCACACGGCCGTTAGCCCTGAGCAGCAGACTGCCGCTCTGAGTCTTGAATTCGAGGTTATGGATGCGGGCAGATGTACTGGTGCCCGAAAACTGGAGATGAAGCTGCAGGGCATCCTTGAACTTGCGGAGTTCAGGCACGAAGCAGGCAATATCGGCAAGCGTGATGACGGATGGCTTGATGCCGCCCTGAAACTGGAGTGTAGGCTTTACGATATGCTTGTTCTCGATGCGGTAGGTAGCGCGCAGGTCATCAAACTGCAATTGCGAATGAGGGAGCTCGATGCTGAAGTCTCTGAGCTGGGCTTGCTGCTGGTCGGCATCGAGTTTGAATCTCAGATTCCTGAGTTGAAGTCCTGATTTATCTTTCAGCGCTATCTTCTTGACAGCCAGATGGATATCCTTGTCGGTGAGATGGCCCAGAATAATGTGGGCAGAGAGGTCGGTGATGCCTAGATGCTGCGGCGAAAAGACGCCCGGCTTAGGCGCAATATCGCGCTGGTTGTAGGCAACGGCACCATGGCGGATAATCAGGCTTCCGATGTGCAGGTCGAGCGGAGTATGGCGGGTGGTATCTTTCGAAGCCAGCGAATCGAGCACGAACTGGATGTTCATCGGGCTCTTGGCATCCTGCTTGTAGATGTTGGCATTGAGCCCGAAGAGCTGGGCAGATGAAACCGAAATCTTGCCATCCTTCAAAGGCAGGAAATCGAGCTTTGCCGATACGCGCGAAGCACAGATCATGCTGTCGCCTTTCTGGTCGAGCATCATAACATCATCTATGATAATGCGGTTGAAGAAGCCCAGGTTCACCTTTCCGATACTTACCTGAGTGCCGAATTTCTGAGCCAGTGCACCGGCTACTTCAGAGCCGATGAAGGCCTGTACTGGTGGCACGTGCAACAGTACGACAAGCAAGAAATAGACAGCAGCCAGCGTCCATATAATGCTATTGATGATATGTTTTAAATGTTTCAGAGTTGCTTTCTCTAGTTTACAAAAATGTTACTAATTTGAATTTTGCGACAAAATTACGGAAAAATCGGCATAAAATCGAATAATTCACACAATTTTTCTTTTTTATATCACTTTTTTTCACTATTTTTGCAGCACGTTAGAAATTTCAGCATAGAAGTAGATAAAATATATGTTTTATGGCAGATGGCCAGTATAGCGTCTTGATGAGGGCGCTGACGCATATATCTTGAAGTGATTAGTAAATTTATATTTAATATTTTTTAATGTAGTTATGGCAAATGTAATTAAGTTACGTAAAGGCTTGGACATTAACCTTACGGGTAAGGCTTCCAAGGATGTAACGCTCCAGGTGGCTCAGGCTGGCGAGTATGCGCTGGTTCCTGCGGCTTTCGTGGGTGTGACTCCTAAGGTAGTGGTACGCGAGGGCGATCATGTCAATGCCGGAGATGCCTTGTTTGTGAACAAGGCTTGCCCGGAGGTGAAGTTTGCCTCGCCAGTGAGCGGAGAAGTAACCGCCATTGAGAGAGGTGAGCGCCGAAAGGTGCTCTGCGTGAAGGTGAAGGCCGACGCAGTACAGACCTCTACGGATTTTGGTAAGAAAAACGTTGATGCGTTAGACGGTGAGGCTGTCAAGCAGGCGCTGCTTGAGGCTGGTCTCTTCGGATACATCAACCAGTTGCCTTATGCTGTGTCCACAACTCCCGACACCAAGCCTAAGGCAATTTTCGTTTCCGCCCTCCGCGACATGCCGCTCGCAGCCGACTTTGAGGTAGAACTCGAAGGCAACGAAGAGGCTTTCCAGACGGGTTTGACAGCCTTGAGCAAGATTGCGAAAACTTATCTTGGTGTTGGCGTTGACCAGCACAGCAATGCGCTCGGCGAGGCTAAGAACGTAGAACTCAATGTATTCGACGGTCCTTGCCCGGCAGGTAATGTAGGCGTACAGGTGAACAACATCGACCCGGTAAACAAGGGCGAGGTGGTTTGGACAGTAGATCCAGCATCGGTTATCTTCTTCGGAAGACTCTTCCTGACAGGTAAGGTTGATTTGCACAAGACTGTAGCTGTGGCTGGTAGTGAAATCAAGACTCCTGGCTATGCTGAAGTATTGGTAGGTACACCTTTAAGCAGTTTTGTAGCCAATCAGCTGAAAGCTACTGACCATGTGCGACTTATCAATGGCAATCCTCTTACCGGTGTAAAGACGACCGTAGAAGATTTCGTAGGTGGTCATACATCAGAGATTACAGCCATCCCAGAGGGTGATGACAACGACGAGATGCTGGGTTGGATTCTTCCACGTACCGATCAGTTCTCTACATCGCGTTCATATCTCTCCTGGCTCTTCGGCAAGAAGAAGGAGTATAATCTCGATGCCCGCGTGAAGGGTGGCGAGCGCCACATGATCATGAGCGGCGAGTATGACAAGGTGCTCCCGATGGACATCTATGGTGAGTATCTCATCAAGGCAATCATCACCGGCGATATCGACAAGCAGGAGCAGCTCGGTATCTACGAGGTAAGTCCTGAAGATTTTGCTGTGGCTGAGTTCGTGGATTCATCTAAGCTCGAATTGCAGAAGATTGTACGCGAGGGCTTGAATACCCTGCGCAAGGAGAACGCTTAGTTTTAGTTATATTAATTATTTAAATAATGAGTGCATTAAGAAATTATCTCAATAAGATAAAGCCTAACTTCCAGAAGGGAGGTAAGCTGCATGCCTTCGAGAGCGTATTTGACGGTTTTGAGAGCTTCCTGTACGTGCCTAATACGACAGCGAAGAGCGGAGCCAGCATCCACGATTCCATCGACTCGAAGCGCATCATGAGCTTTGTGGTAATCGCCCTGATTCCTGCTTTGCTCTTCGGTATGTATAATGTGGGATACCAGAATTTCAAGGCTGCAGGTACACTGGATGCTGCCAGCTTCATCGAGGTCTTCGGCTTCGGATTCCTGGCTGTCCTCCCTAAGTTGCTGGTTAGCTACATCGTGGGTCTTGGCATCGAGTTTGCCTGGGCTCAGTGGAAGCACGAGGAAATCCAGGAGGGTTACCTCGTTAGCGGTATCATCATCCCATTGATCATTCCTATCTCTACACCGCTGTGGATGCTCGCCCTGGCGTGCGCCTTCGCAGTCATCTTCTGCAAGGAGATCTTCGGTGGTACCGGTATGAACATCTTCAATGTGGCTGTGGGTGCCCGTATGTTCCTCTTCTTCTCATATCCATTGGCTATGAGTGGTGATAAGGTCTGGGTGGCTAAGGATGCTATCTTCGGTCTGGGTAACACCCTGCCTGATGGCTTCACAGCTGCTACTCCTCTCGGTCAGCTGGCTCAGGGCAGCATGCCTTCAGCTAGTCTCTGCGACTCTATCATCGGTTTCATTCCTGGCTGTATCGGTGAGACTTCAGTCATCGCCATCGCCATCGGTGCCATCATCCTTCTCTGGACAGGCATCGCATCATGGAAGACCATGGGCAGCGTATTCGCAGGCGGCATCGTGATGGCGCTTATCTTCCAGGCTCTCGGCATGACACCTATCGCCTGGTATGAGCACATCGTTCTCGGTGGTTTCTGCTTCGGAGCCGTGTTCATGGCTACCGACCCTGTAACCTCTGCCCGTACTGAGAAGGGTAAGTACTTCTACGGATTCTTCATCGGTGCCATCGCCGTTATCGTACGTGTGATGAACCCAGGTTATCCAGAGGGTATGATGCTCGCTATCTTCTTCGGCAACATGTTTGCTCCACTCATCGACTACTGTGTAGTTCAGAGCAACATCTCTCGCCGTGCTAAACGTGCTATTAAATAATGTAGGAGGAATGTAGATATGAAGACAAATTCAAATAGCTATACTATTATCTATTCGGTTATCATCGTGGTAATCGTGGCATTCCTGCTCGCGTTTGTGTCTTCTTCATTGAAGGCAACACAGGATGCCAACGTGACTCTTGATACTCAGAAGCAGATTCTGAACTCCCTGAACCTGCGCGACCTTGACAACGCTACTGCGGCTGCCAAATATAAAGAGGTGGTGAAGGACGAGAAGGAGAAGGATGGCATGAAGTATTACGAGTGCGAGATTGATGGTCAGAAGAAGACTGTTTACTCCGTAAAGGGTATGGGTCTCTGGGGCGGCATTTCAGGCTTCATCGCCGTGGATGCCGACAACAACACCATCTATGGCGTATATTTCAACCACGAAGGCGAGACAGCCGGACTCGGTGCTGAAATCAAGGACAACTTGAAGTGGCAGCAGAAGTTCCAGGGCAAGAAGATTCACAAGGATGGAGTAGAGGGCATCGCTCTGGGCGTAGAGAAAGACGCTCCTGCCAGCGACCCTAACAATGTGGATGCCGTTACCGGTGCTACATTGACATCCAACGGTGTGGATGCCATGCTCAAGGAAGGTCTTGCTAAATTCATTAAATAATTAAGTGAAATTATGGCATTATTTAGTAAACAAAATAAGGAGGCATTCATCAAGCCACTGAACGGCGACAACCCTATCCTCGTCCAGGTGCTTGGTATCTGTAGTGCCCTGGCTGTTACTTCCCAGCTGAAGCCAGCCATTGTGATGGGACTTGCCGTTACTATCATCACGGCATTCGCTAACGTGATTATTTCCATCATCCGCAACACCATTCCTCAGCGCATCCGTATCATCGTCCAGCTGGTGGTAGTTGCTGCCCTGGTTACCATCGTGAGCCAGGTGCTGAAGGCTTTCGCCTACGACGTGAGCGTGCAGCTCTCAGTGTATGTGGGTCTTATCATCACCAACTGTATCCTGATGGGTCGCTTGGAGGCGTTCGCCATGATGAACAAGCCTTGGCCTTCATTCCTCGATGGTATAGGTAATGGTTTGGGTTACGCCCTTATCCTCGTGATTATGGGTGCTGTTCGTGAGCTCCTGGGCCGCGGCTCATTGCTCGGTTTCCAGCTGATACCGGAGGGAGCTTACGACTTTGGATATGTTAACAACGGTATGATGACCATGCCAGCCATGGCATTGATTCTCGTTGGATGTGTAATCTGGGTACATCGTGCCTATATTTATAAGGAGGAGAAGTAAGATGGAGCACGCAATAAGTTTGTTTTTCCGTTCGATTTTCGTCGATAACATGATCTTCGCCTACTTCCTGGGTATGTGTTCATACTTGGCAGTATCCAAGAACGTGAAGACCTCTTTGGGCCTGGGCTTGGCAGTAACCTTCGTGTTGCTCATTACCGTGCCTGTAGATTACCTGTTGCAGACCAAGGTGCTCAGCGCCGATGGAATCCTGGGTGTTGACCTCACTTACCTGAGCTTCATCCTCTTCATCGCCGTCATCGCCGGTATCGTGCAGCTGGTCGAGATGATTGTAGAGAAGTTCTCACCATCGCTCTATGCAGCGCTGGGTATCTTCCTGCCATTGATTGCCGTAAACTGTGCCATCATGGGTGCATCGCTCTTCATGCAGCAGCGCATCCTGATGGAGCCTACCAATACTCAGGCTATCACCTCTGTATGGGATAGCATCGTTTATGCCGTAGGTTCCGGTCTGGGTTGGACTCTCGCCATCGTGCTGATGGGAGCCATCCGCGAGAAGATGCAGTATTGCGACGTGCCAAAGCCATTGCAGGGACTCGGCATCACATTTATCACAGTAGGCCTCATGGCAATGGCTATGCTTTGCTTCTCAGGCTTGAAAATCTAAAATAGGAGGACTATAGATATGGGTAATACATCATTTATATTGGCTAGTATCGGAGTTTTCCTCGTGGTGATTCTCCTGCTGGTTATCATCCTGCTCGTGGCTAAGAAGTATCTGAGCCCTAGCGGAAATGTAAATATCGAAATCAATGGCGACAAGACCATCAACGTGCCTCAGGGCAGCAGTTTGATGACTACGCTGAATGAGAACGGCATCTTCCTGCCTTCTGCCTGCGGCGGTAAGGCAAGCTGTGGCCAGTGTAAGGTTCAGGTGCTCGAGGGCGGCGGCGAGATTCTCGATTCAGAGAAGCCTCACTTCACCCGCAAGCAGATTAAGGACCACTGGCGTCTGGGATGCCAGTGCAAGGTGAAGGGCGACCTGAAGATCAAGGTGCCTGAGAGCGTGATGGGCGTGAAAGAGTGGGAGTGCGAGGTTATCTCCAACAAGAACGTTTCATCATTCATCAAGGAGTTCAAGGTGGCATTGCCTCCAGGCGAGCACATGGACTTCGTTCCGGGTTCTTACGCTCAGATCAAGATTCCTGCATACGACTGCATCGATTACGACAAGGACTTCGACAAGGATCTCATTGGCGAGGAGTACATCGGAGCATGGAAGAAGTTCAACATTCTTTCCTTGAAGGCTCACAACCCAGAGCCTACCGTTCGTGCTTACTCTATGGCGAACTATCCTGACGAGGGTGACATCATCACCCTTACCGTACGTATCGCCACAACTCCATTCTTGCCACGTCCACAGGTAGGATTCCAGAACGTACCAACAGGTATCGCTTCTTCTTACATCTTCTCATTGAAGCCAGGCGACAAGGTAATGATGAGTGGTCCTTACGGAGACTTCCATCCTAACTTCACATCAGGCAAGGAGATGATCTGGATTGGTGGTGGTGCCGGTATGGCTCCATTGCGTGCGCAGATTATGCACATGACCAAGACTTTGCACACTACCGACCGTGAGCTTCACTTCTTCTACGGAGCGCGTGCGTTGGGTGAGGCATTCTTCCTTGAGGACTTCTGGGAGCTTGAGAAGGAATTCCCTAACTTCCACTTCCATCTTTCACTCGACCGCAAGGACCCAGTGGCAGATGCTCAGGGCGTGAAGTACTACGAGGGATTTGCTGTTAACTGCATCCGTGATACCTACTTGAAGGATCACGAGGCACCAGAGGATTGCGAGTACTATCTCTGCGGACCTCCAATGCTGATCAAGACAGTAACAGATTATCTGGATTCTCTCGGAGTAGATCCTGAGAGCATCATGTATGATAACTTCGGATAAAACGATAATTCAATCAAAAGAGCAATGCTTGTTCTCAAAAAAATGAGAGGCAAGTGTTGCTCTTTTTTTATTTTTCTGAATATATACAATATAATAGAGATAATTACGTTTTTATCTTGAAAGTATAGATTTAATTATGAATAAGATAAAGGTAGGTGTATGTTTTGCCCTTTGCAGTCTGGCAGCCCCATCTATGGCACAGTATATGTGGCAAGAGGAGGATGGCACGGAGAAGCTAGATCTTCGGGCAGATATACAATATGGTGTTGAGATGCAAGGGTCGTTTTCGAAAGGTAAAACCCCATTGTGGCTTAACGCAAACAAACATGGATTAAGTTCTTTAGAGAAGAATAACGGCTATCTCAGAGGTAGTCTGGTTCGTCCGCTTTCTGCAGATTCTGCTCGCCGCTGGGCTGTAGGATATGGAGTAGATGTGGCAGTACCGGTAAACTATACCAGCCATGTAGTGGTGCAGCAGGCTTATGTGGAGGCCCGCTGGCTTTATGGTGTGCTGACTGCAGGTGCCAAGGAATATCCGATGGAGCTAAAAAACCAGTCGCTCTCCAGTGGTAGCCAGTGTCTGGGTATCAATGCCCGTCCGATACCTCAGGTTCGTCTGGCGCTTCCTGAATATTGGACGCTTCCGTTTGGTAGAGGCTGGCTGCAACTGAAAGGTCATCTGGCTTATGGTATGACTACGGATGATGGCTGGCAGCATGATTTTACGAAACGGCAGACTAAATATTGTGACCACATGCTCTATCACAGCAAAGCTGGTTTTCTGCGTATCGGAAACGAGAATGCTTTCTGTCCGCTCAGCATAGAAATGGGCTTGGAAATGGTTGCTCAGTTTGGTGGCAATGCATATCGTCCAATAGGTGACAGTATGGTACAGATTCCTACCGAGAAAAATCTGAAAGGCTTCTGGCATGCGCTGTCGGCAACGGGATCTGATGCAGGTGAAGGGGCTTATGCCAATGTTGCCGGCAACCAGTTGGGCAGTTGGCTGATGCGTATCAATTATGACACTGACAGTTGGAAAGCTGCCATCTATGCCGATCATTATTTCGAAGATCACAGCCAGATGTTTCTCCTCGACTATAATGGATATGGTGAGGGCGCAGACTGGAATAAGAAAGTAAAACGCCGTTTCTTCATGTATTCACTGAAGGACATCATGCTGGGCTTCGAACTGAATCTGAAGTATTCGCGCTGGCTGAAAAATGTGGTGCTGGAGTATCTCTATACCAAATATCAGAGTGGGCCGTACAATCATGACCGTACATCGGGTATCGCAGACCATATAGCGGGTACTGATGATTATTATAACCACAGCATCTATCCTGGATGGCAGCATTGGGGCCAGGTGATAGGAAATCCACTCTACCGTTCGCCTATTTATAATAACGACGGATATATTGATATCAGAAACAATCGTTTCATAGCTTATCATCTGGGCTTCGATGGTCAGCCTACACAGCGGTTGGGCTATCGTATATTAGGCACCTATCAGAAAGGTTGGGGTACATATAGCAACCCGTTTACAAAAAAGCATCATAATGTAAGCTTCCTGGTAGAGGGTCATTACGATTTCCCGCATCAGTGGCAGTTGAAGGCAGGCTATGCGATGGATTTCGGTAGCGAAAAGATGCTGGGACATAATGCCGGTATGCAGATAACTATCAGCAAAAGAGGTTTGCTGACGAAAAGAAATAATAATCGATAAGATAGAAAATATGAAAAAGATAATAGGGGTGCTTTCCCTTGCTGTTATGATGCTTACTCTAAGCTCATGTGAGGTAGAAACAAGCCAGAATGGTGATTTGGATGGTTTCTGGCATCTGGAGCAGGTAGATACTTTAGCTACAGGGGGTACTTGTAACTTTGCAGATAAGCGCGTGTTCTGGGGCTGCCAGTATAAGTTGATTCAGGTTGCTGATTATGACTATTTTGGTGATGGTAGAGGATTTTATCTGCGTTTTGAGCAAACCTCCGACAGTTTGCTGATTACATCTGTTTATCGTAATAAATGGCATGAAGATTATGGAGGCGATGTGCTTTTGACAGAAATGAATGATTCTTTGCGTAGCTGTGGCGTCAATCATCTGAATGAGCATTTTGCCAAGGAGGTAATGACCGGAGGTAAGATGCAACTGAAGAGTAAAACCCTGAGATTGCGGTTCAGAAAATTCTGAAAAAAAAGCCCTCGATGCATATAGCACCGGGGGCTTTTTGGTATGCTCGGTTTCTTACTTCTTCCTTTCTGATTCCTTGATGAAACCATGTCGGTAAGCATAGAGAAGCTCCTTCAGGTCTTCTATCTGCTTACGGAGCTCGCAACCTATATCTGTGTCGGCTACCAGCATTCGGCGGTTCGACATTTCTACAATCTGTGTGGTACTCTTGATGTCGGTACCTTGTTTGATGGCATCTTCCATACTCGTAAATGGCTCGTGCTGCACCAGCTGGAATCCGCGGGAGTGATATACTAAGGTGTAGCCGGCAATGCCAGTCTCGTTGTGGTAGGCTTTAGAGAAACCTCCATCGATAACCATCAGCTTGCCGTTTGCCTTGATAGGGTTCTCGCCCTTGGTTGTGCGAACGGGCACGTGCCCATTGATGATATGGCGGTTAGGACCGGTTACCCCAAACTCATCCATAATATGGTCGATAACCTGTTCGTTATCGCGCAACAGGAAGTAGTATCCCTTCTCTTCTTTATGAGTCTCCTTATCGGTAATGAAATAGCGCTCGAAGGTGGCCATCTTACTCTTGTCGAAGAGCGGACTGTCAGGACCGCACCATAGGTAGATGAAATAATCGATGGCATATTCCTTTTCATTCGGATCAGAATCTGATTGGAAAGCTGTGCGTATCTGCATGCCCGTATGATGCATCAGGGCTCTGCCGCTGAATTTCTTGCCAGGATATATTTCTACCTCTTTTAATGAACCATCTTCGTTGAGCGGACAGGAAGCATGGAAAAGCAGGTTGTTGTTGAAGATAGCGTACATGCAACCATGCTGCAGCATAACCTTGATATGCTTGTGCAGCTTCTCGCAGACCATAAACGAATGATGCAGTTTCTGAATCAGAATTTCCTCTTCTTCAGATAGTTTGTCCGGATTGTCCGGATCGATGGTAGGGAAGTGGCATGAGGTCATGTCATACTCTTTTCCGTCAATCTCTACCTTGCCTTTCCTGTAATCGATATGGTCAAAATGACAACGGTCTTTCATCTTCCATTCCGGATGCTTCTTGAAAAGCTGGCTCTCTAATTTAAACTGGATGACAGCTATAGCCTTGTGCATCTGAGAGGTGAGCCGCTGAGTCTTTTCATCCATTGCTGCTGCACCTCCGCTGAGCTTAGGCAGAAATTCTTTGCAATCATCCTCCTTGTAGGTTTCCATTGCAAAAGTAGCGAGTGGTACGAGGTTGATGCCATAGCCTTCTTCCAATGTCGAGAGGTTGGCGTATCGCAGGGAGAGACGGATCACATTACAGATGCAGGCATTATTGCCGGCAGCTGCTCCCATCCATAGTACATCGTGATTACCCCACTGGATGTCCCAACTGTGGTAGCGGCGCATCTTGTCCAAGATGATGTGGGCTCCTGGACCTCTATCGTAGATATCGCCCAGAATATGGAGCTGGTCGATAGCCAGGCGCTGGATGACGTTGGCTATAGCGATGATGAAATCATCGGCTCTGCCTGTGCTGATAATCGTATCAACAATAACATTGACATAGGCTGTCTTGTCATGATCTTCGGTGTGCTCGTGCAAAAGCTCCTGGATAATATACGAGAAATCGCATGGCAGCGATTTGCGCACCTTGCTTCGGGTATATTTGCTGGAAACATCACGGCATACAGCCACCAACTGGTGCAGGGTGATGTGATACCAGTCGTTGATGTCGGGTTCGTTCTGCTTGACGAGTTCCAGTTTCTGCTCAGGATAGTAAATAAGAGAGCAGAGTTCTCGCTTCTCCTGTTCGCGAAGGGTATTGCCAAAGAGTTCGTTCACCTTACGCTTGATATTTCCTGATGCATTTTTCAGTACATGCAGGAAGGCCTCATACTCACCATGGATATCGGCAAGGAAATGCTCGGTACCCTTTGGCAGGTTGAGGATGGCTTGCAGGTTGATAATCTCGGTGCTCGCCTCTGCTATAGTAGGGAACGACTGAGAGAGCAACTGCAAATATCTCATGTCTTGTTCTATATTATAATGTTTCATGTTTTTTTCCATTTTCTTAGAGCCTTTTTACTATTTATCTTTTGCAAAGATAGTATAAATAATAGATAAAACAAAGGAAAAAAGTATATTTTTGAAAAATCTTTCTGTTTTTTCAGATTTTTGCAGTACTTTTGCAGAAGAAATATAATAATTCTTCAAACTAACTAGATTTGATTATGAAACAAACTATTCTTGTTACAGGTGGTACAGGCTTCATAGGTAGCCATACTACAGTAGAGTTGCAGCAGGCAGGCTACAATGTTGTTATCGTAGATGATCTCTCAAACTCAAAGATTGAAGTACTCGATGGTATCGAAAAGATTACTGGTATCCGCCCTGCTTTTGAACAGGTTGACTTGCGCGACAAGGCTGCTACCGAGGCTGTATTCCAGAAATATCCTGATATTAAGGGTATCATTCACTTTGCTGCAAGCAAGGCAGTAGGCGAGAGCGTACAGAAACCATTGATGTATTATCGCAACAATATCGTATCGCTCATCAATCTCCTGGAACTTATGCCAAAGTATCAGGTAAAGGGTATCATCTTCTCTTCTTCTTGTACCGTTTATGGTCAGCCGAAGCCTGAGAATTTGCCTGTAACAGAAGAGGCTCCTCATCAGAAGGCTACTTCACCTTATGGCAATACTAAGGAGATTAATGAGCAGATCATAGCTGATTATATCCATAGTGGTGTAGCCATCAAGAGCATTGTATTGAGATATTTCAATCCTATTGGTGCACATCCTTCTGCTGAGATTGGTGAGTTGCCAAATGGTGTGCCAAACAATCTGATTCCATACGTTACTCAGACAGCTATGGGTATCCGCAAGGAACTCACTATCTTTGGTAATGATTATGATACTCCTGATGGAACCTGTATCCGCGACTATATTTATGTTGTAGACTTGGCTAAGGCACATGTAGCTGCTATGGCACGTGTTCTTGATAAGGAGACTGAGCCTATCGAATATTTCAATATCGGTACAGGTAATGGAAACTCAACTCTCGAAATTGTTGAGACTTTTGAAAAAGCTACAGGTGTGAAACTGAATTGGAAGTATGGTCCACGAAGAGAGGGCGATATTGAGAAAATTTGGGGTGATTGCACCAAGGCGAACAAGGTGCTCGGCTGGAAGGCTGAGGCTAAGCTTGAAGATGTGTTGGCTTCTGCTTGGAAATGGCAGCAGAAACTTCGCGCTGATGGCATCATGTAAAGTGTTGGTTGTTTTAGAAAATAATATGAATTGGCTTCTTTTTTCCTCTGAAAGGTTAAAAAAGCTAATTTTTGGGAAACTTATCGTCGGGAAGACGGTAAGTTTCCTTTTTTTTATATATCTTTGCAGAAAGAACTATTGGTTTAACGAAACTTGAAAATATATGAAACGGACTTTACTTTCAATATTAACAATTGCAATGTTAGCACTTTCTGTTCCTTCGGATGCTATGGCCAACGAGGGAAACATAGAATGGGCAGACCTAGATGTGGCAGATATCAACTTGAACTATGCTGGGGGCGTGATGCATATCACAGGCGCTAGCGGGCAAGTGGTGAGAATATATAATGTGGCAGGTGTTACTATCAAGACCTTCCGCATAGAAGGTAATGACAAGCGCGTAAACTTGCCATTGGCTGATGGTATCTATATTGTAAAGGTGGGGAATACCTTTACGCGCAAAATTTGCGTAAAGCATTAATAGTACTATAGAGGCCTTAGAATGCCGTTTAACTTTAATCAGAAAGTGAAGCTCTTTCATACTTCGTTACTTATCATTTTTTGCTGTTTGATGTTTTGTTCTTGCCACGACAAAGTACCAAACAGCAATTTTCAGTTATCGTTAGATGAGTTCAAAAACTCTCGTTCTTCGGCTTATGCTATTAATTCAAAGGTTATAAGAAATCTGTTGGATAGTATCATGCGAAATGATAAAGACCGACATGCTGCTGATTTGCATACCCGTCGCTATTATCTGAATGAAGGTAATCTGCTTTGGATTACACGTCATGGGGTAAATAGTCAGGCTGACTCCCTGGTGACTTGCCTGCGTACTGTAGCGGATATGGGATTTGATAAACGTCGGTTCTATGTGGATGCTATTGCCCGAGATATTGACAGGTTACGAGATTTAAATCTAGATTCAGCTGATAATCAGATAAATCAAGTGATAGCCCGACTGGAGTATCGCTTGACCAAAGCTTACTTCAGATATACGATGGGGCAGAATTTTGGATTTATGAATCCTAGTTTTGTTTTCAATCGTTTAGATACTCTTGCTCCCAATCCTTATGATAGTAGCAAGAGACCCGTTAGGTTCAGAGGTCTGTTTGATGTAAAAATGGCTTATGCAGATGATGCGTTCTATCAGAAGGCTATGCAAATGGTTAGATGCGACTCGGTGGCTTCCTTCCTGAAAGAAGTACAGCCTAAGAATCCTTTCTATTATCAACTGCTGGAAAAATTGAAGGCTGGAGGACTGGACAAGGCGATGAGAATCAAAATTCTCTGCAACATGGAACGTTGCCGCTGGAGGCAGTATGATAATCCCTGGCAACACGAAAAATATGTGGTTGTCAATATACCATCGTTCCATCTGATGGCTATTGATCATCAGGATACGCTCTCGATGCGCATAGGATGTGGAGCCAGTAAAACCAAAACCCCGATATTGAACAGTCATATCAAACGTATGGAGTTGAATCCTCAATGGTTTGTTCCCCGTAGTATCGTTCTCCATGATATGATACACCGGGTGGGGAATCATGGCTACTTTCGCGCGCGTAACTACTATGTAAGGGAAGTGGCAACAGGTAAGGAGATTGACTTAAACAGAGTAACTCGATCTATGCTTATTTCTGGTGCTTATGGCATCGCCCAGCGGGGCGGAAAGGGGAATGCTCTGGGAAGAATCATCTTCCGTTTTGATAATAATTTCTCGGTCTTCCTGCATGATACTAACAGTAAGGGCGTGTTTGGACAAGAGGATAGAGGAGTATCGCATGGATGTATCAGAATAGAAAAACCATACGATTTCGCTGTCTTTCTATTGGCTGACAAAAACGAGAAACTGAAGGAAAAGATATACTATTCGATGACAGCAGATTCGCTAGCCAATAAAAAACTTGTTGTGAATAACGTAAAGGTTAATCCTCAAGTTCCTCTCTTCATAACCTATTATACACTCTATCCGTTAGCAAGAGGCAGAATAGCTGAATATTCTGATGTGTATGGATTTGATGCGGTAATATTCGATATGTTGAGAAAATATCTATAAACAACACATTTGTAAATGCAATGATAAACGATAAAGAACTCTTGGCGATGATTAGGGATCCTAAGACCCAACGCGAAGGCTTTGCTGTACTGGTAAGTCAGTATAGCGAGCCGTTGTATTGGAAGGTTCGCCATATTGTTTTAGATCATGATGATGCTGATGATGTGTTGCAGAATGCCTTTGTTAAGGCTTGGACCAATCTCGATTCGTTTCAGGGAAAGTCTTCGCTCTCAACATGGCTTTACCGTATAGCAATTAACGAAGCGCTTGATTTCTTGAGACGCAAGAGGCAGATGGTAAATGTCAGTACCGAAGACGAGCCGGGCTTGGCTTCACGTCTTCTTGCCGATGACTATTTTGATGGAGACCAGATTCAGGCAGAATTGCAAGAGGCTGTAGCCCAACTGCCCGATGTACAGCGCACAGTTTTCACTCTAAAATATTATGATAATATGAAATATTCAGAGATGAGCAAGGTGCTGTCAACAAGCGAAGGCGCTCTGAAAGCTTCCTATCATCTTGCTGTGAAAAAAATAATTGTTTTTTTCAATCGTAAGGATTAAACCTTTTCGGTTAGTTTTCGTCTATTTAATAAAGTATAAAAGAAAGGAATGAGGAATATGTTAAAAGAAGACAATATATTGAATAGCCGTTTTGGTAAGAAAAACCATTTCCAGGTGCCGGCTGGTTATTTCGACCAGCTGACGGATAGGGTGATGGCAAATTTGCCGGAGCAGGAACCCCGCATCATTCACATGCAGCCTAGCTTATGGCAGCGTATGCCGATTCGAAAGATTGCGGCGGCTGTTGCTGTTTTGGCTGCGATGGGAGGTGGTTCGGTACTGGCGCTGAAATATACGGGAAGCAGTAAGCCTGCTATGGCACATGTGGACCATATAGTTCAGAAAGCTGCTGTGAATAATAATGAAGATGCTACTTTTAATGAGATGGCCGATTATACGATGATGGATAATGAAACTATCTATGCATCGCTGATTGCAGAAAATTAATGGTTGGTATTTCTTTTTGTCTACAGATAAAGATTAAAAAAAGATAAGGTATGAGAAAGATAATGCAACATAGGTTTCTTGCGCTTTTAGCTATGCTGATGATTAGCCTGGTTTCACTTGCTTCACAGCCTCAGGGTAGAAAACATCATAATGGATTTGATCCTAAAAGGTTTCAGGCAGAACTAGAACAGTTTATTACGACTAATGCCTGTCTTACTCCGAGAGAAGCTGCTAAATTCTTCCCGGTATATAGACAGATGGGTAAGAAAATGCGTATGATATTCGATGAAATGCGCCGATTCCGTCATGTGAATCCGAATGATAATGAGGCATGTGCCGAAGCTATCAGAAGACAGGATGAGTTGGATATTCAGCTGAAACAGTTGCAGCAAGAGTATCATTCTAGATTTATGACCATCTTGCCACCTAATAAGGTGTTCAGTGTCATCAAGGCAGAGGAACGGTTCCATCGGCAGGCATTCAGGCGGATGAAGAAATAAATCTCTAAAAAAGTAGAGATAAAACTATTTAATATGTATTTATGTGACTTTTGGTCACATTAATAGGGTCGCGAAGATATTTTTAATAATATTTTCGCGATTTTATTTTGTCCTTTCCGTTATTTGTTGTACTTTTGCACTTTGGAAAATAATAATATAATATAATAAGGTATGTACAGAAGTAATACGTGTGGAGAGTTACGTCTCTCTGATGCCGGCAAGGAAGTGACACTTGCCGGTTGGGTACAGCGCTCAAGAAAGATGGGTGGTATGACATTCGTCGATTTGCGCGACCGTTATGGTATCACACAGTTGGTCTTCAATGAGGCTGATAACAAAGACTTGTGTGATGCAGCTAACAAGCTAGGTCGTGAATTCTGCATTCAAATAAAGGGTGTAGTAAGTGAACGACAGAGCAAGAATCCTAAAATGGATACTGGTGACATCGAAATCCTGGTGAAGGAACTCAATGTCCTCTCTCAGAGTCAGACCCCTCCTTTCACTATCGAAGATAATACTGATGGTGGTGATGATATCCGTATGAAGTATCGTTATCTTGATTTGCGTCGTCCTGTAGTGCGCAAAAATCTGGAGTTGCGTCATCGTATGTGCATCTTGATTCGTAACTTCCTCGATGCACAGAACTTCATGGAGGTTGAAACTCCAATTCTTATTGGTAGTACACCAGAGGGAGCTCGCGACTTTGTTGTTCCTTCCCGTATGAATCCAGGTCAGTTCTACGCTCTTCCACAGAGTCCTCAGACTTTAAAGCAGCTCTTGATGGTTGCTGGCTTCGACCGCTATTTCCAGATTGCCAAGTGCTTCCGTGATGAGGATCTTCGTGCTGACCGTCAGCCAGAGTTTACACAGATTGACTGTGAAATGAGTTTTGTTGATCAGGATGATGTCATCAACCTTTTCGAGGAAATGGCTCGCCATTTGTTTAAGGAGATTCGTGGTGTAGAACTTCCTAAGTTGGAGCAGATGACCTGGCACGATGCTATGCGCCGTTTCGGTAGCGATAAGCCAGACTTGCGCTTCGGTATGGAATTTGTTGAGTTGAAAGATGCTTTCACAGGTAAGGGTAATTTCTCTGTATTCGATGAGGCTAAGTATATTGGCGGTATCTGTGTTCCAGGTTGTGCTGATTATAGCCGTAAGCAGTTGAACGAATTGACTGATTTTGTTAAGCGTCCTCAGGTTGGAGCCAAGGGCTTGGTTTATATTAAGTACAATGCTGATGGTACCGTAAAGAGTAGCATAGATAAGTTCTATTCTCCAGAGGAACTTGCAGAAATCAAGACCGTAATGGGAGCCAAGGATGGTGACCTCGTTTTGATTTTGAGCGGTGATAATGCTAACAAGACACGCATTCAGCTTTGCTCTTTGCGTTTGGAAATGGGTGATCGTCTTGGTCTTCGTGATAAGAACGTATTCAAGTGTCTTTGGATTATTGACTTCCCTCTCTTTGAGTGGAGCGATGAGGAGCAGCGCCTGATGGCTACGCACCATCCATTCACTATGCCAAATCCTGATGATATCCCATTGCTCGATGAGCATCCTGAGCAGGTTCGTGCCAAGGCATACGACTTTGTTTGCAATGGTATTGAAGTAGGTGGAGGTTCTCTCCGTATTCACGATACTCAGCTGCAGGAGAAGATGTTTGAGGTTCTCGGCTTTACTCCAGAGCGTGCTGAGGCTCAGTTCGGTTTCTTGATGAATGCTTTCAAGTATGGCGCACCACCTCACGCAGGTCTTGCTTTCGGTTTGGACCGTTTCGTCAGCATTATGGCTGGTCTCGACAGTATTCGCGATTGTATTGCCTTCCCAAAGAACAACTCAGGTCGAGATGTTATGCTCGATGCTCCTTCTGAACTTGACCCCAAGCAGTTGGATGAATTGGAAATCAAACTTGATTTGAAGGCTGAATAAAAATAGAGAAACGAAGGTATTCACTCCATAAAAAAGTATGCGTAAAATGCCTTGAGAAAAATTCAATGATTTATAATAAGTAATTGATTTTTAGTAAATAAAGTGCTGCGCTTCTTGACGTAAATCAAGAAATGCAGCACTTTTGTTTATAAGTAGTAGTTTTTTCTATTTTTCTAACACTATTTCGAAATAAAAGTTATAAATTTGCAGCAGATATTAAGGTTGAGCTGACGAAATGAGGCTCAATAGAATCATAAAATTCTTAAAACATGGTAGAAAAGAAAGCGACAACTAAGACTGCTGCAAAGAAGCCAGCAGCAAAGAAGGCTCCAGTAGCAAAGAAGGCTCCTGCAGCAAAGAAGGACGTTCTTTACTTGAACGCAGAGAACGCAGGTTTTAGAGCTGGTGATGTATATCAGGCATTGGCAGCTTCAGAAAAGGCTCTCACAGTAGCAGAAATTGCTAAGGCTGCTAAGATCAGTACAGAGGATGTAATCCTTGGTATCGGTTGGCTCTTTAAAGAGGGTAAGATTAAGGATGAGGACAACAAGGTTGCTCTCGCTTAAATAAGGTTTATTTTTCAAAGAGCCGCGGTTGCTTGTAAGTGAGTAACCGCGGTTTTTTCTTTTTCTGTCTTCTCTCTTGAAAGAGGACGAATGTTATGATTATTATATGAAACTTGATCAGGAGATATTCAATGTTCTTTTGGCTGCGGGTGCAAAAGGGTTGAAAGTAGAAAAAATAGCTCGTCATGTATATAATTCCTGTAATTCGATTTTTACACCTCTGAATTACAAGGATGTTCATAGCTATGTTACACAATATCTCACCAGATGCGCTAAAGACCCACAATCGCTTATAGAAAAAGGTAAGGGGTATGGTGTATATCATGTTAATTTTGATTCAAAGGCCGTACAGCAACTGATGCTTAATTTTTCTTCTTCTGTATTAGAAAATAGTAATGAAGGGGAGGACAAGGCTGACGATAGTGCTCCTCAAAGTCTTTTTGATGAGAATATGTTCTAAATTATTTTTTTTATGAGGGGAATGTTGTAGTATGTTCGTATAATATATGTAGACTTTATAATAACTGATAAAAGTTAAACAATAAACATATAAACGAATAAACTATGGCTAGTAGATATTTATTAGGTTTTGACGTAGGCTCAAGTTCTGTAAAGGCTTCGCTTACTGATGTTGACAATGGAGAAATCGTAGCTTCTGCATTCTATCCGGATCATGAAGCACCCATTATGGCTGTAAAGACCGGTTGGGCAGAGCAGGATCCTCAGATGTGGTGGAATAATGCTAAGTTGGCGCTTAAGAAAATCATGGCAGAATCTGGTGCCAAGGGTGAAGATATCCTTGCTATTGGTATCTCGTACCAGATGCATGGCTTGGTTTGTGTTGATAAGAATCAGCAAGTTTTGCGTCCTAGTATCATCTGGTGCGACTCTCGTGCCGTACCTTATGGCGAGAAGGCTTTTCATGATTTAGGTGAGAATTTCTGCTTGCGTAATCTGCTCAATTCTCCTGGAAACTTTACTGCTTCTAAACTTGCTTGGGTAAAGGATAATGAACCGGAACTGTTTGATAAGATTGATAAGATTATGCTTCCTGGTGATTATCTGGCAATGAAACTTTCAGGTGAAGTTAAGACTACTATCAGTGGTCTTTCTGAAGGTATGATGTGGGACTTCAACCAGAAAAAGCCTGCTAAATTCCTGCTTGATTACTTTGGCTTCGATGAAAGCATTCTGGCTGATATTGTTCCTACTTTCTCTGTACAGAGTGTAGTAAGTAAAGCGGCAGCTGAAGAACTTGGTCTGAAAGAAGGTACACCAATATCTTATCGTGCGGGTGACCAGCCAAATAATGCTGTGAGTCTGAATGTGTTCAATCCGGGTGAAATTGCAAGTACTGCAGGTACATCAGGAGTTGTTTATGGTGTATTGGGTGATGTTAACTATGATCCAAAGAGCCGTGTCAATACTTTTGCTCATGCTAATTATACTACAGACCTTGACCGTCTTGGTGTATTGTTGTGTATCAATGGAACTGGTATCTTGAATGCGTGGGTTCATCGAAATATCACTCCAGATGTAAGCTATGCGGATATGAATGATCTTGCTGCTTCTGTGCCAATAGGTAGTGATGGTGTTAAGATTATCCCATTTGGTAATGGAGCTGAGCGTGTATTAGAGAATAAGGAAGTTGGTTGTTCTATTCGTGGCATCAGCTTTAATAAGCATAATCGTGCTCATATTGTTCGTGCAGCACAAGAGGGTATCGTCTTCAGTTTCTGCTATGGAATGGAAATCATGCAGCAGATGGGTATGGATATTAAGAATATTCATGCAGGTAAGGCTAATATGTTCCTCAGTCCGTTGTTCCGAGATACCTTGGCGGGTGTGAGTGGTGCTACTATCGAACTTTATGAGACAGATGGTAGTGCAGGTGCTGCTAAGGGTGCTGGTATTGGTGCCGGTATCTATAAGGATCATAATGAGGCTTTTGCTTCATTGAAGAAACTTGCAGTCATAGATCCTGATGAGGCTAACCGTTCTGCTTATCTCGAGGCTTATTCTGCATGGAAAGAAGAGCTGAAAAAACTTTAAACGTTTGTAATTTACTTTAGACAAACTTTTTTTATAATATCAGATAAAGGGTGGGAGAAGTCTCACCCTTTATTTTTCTTTTTCCCGATTCTTTTGACTTTTGGGGGAGCTTCCGTCTTATTTAAGGATTGGATTTAAATATCTGTAGTTGATGTTTCTGAGTATCTATCCACCTATGTTTTGCCATGATGAACCGCTTTAGAAGATAGATAAGTGATTATACAATGAAAAAATCCCCCAGCCCGCTTGAGAAAGCAGGATGGGGGATTGGTATTTTGAATCAAAACAGTTTAATTCTTGAAACTGTGGATTGGAGCCGGAATACGACCGGAACGGTTTACGAATGCCTCGCAACTGAATGGGTTTACAGGCATGATTGGAGCATGACCGAGCAAACCGCCAAAATCTACATTGTCGCCTACCTTCATGCCCACAACTGGGATGATACGTACGGCAGTAGTCTTTTGGTTAACCATACCGATGGCAGCCTCGTCGGCAATGACACCGGAAATGGTGGTGGCTGGAGTATCGCCAGGGATGGCAATCATATCCAAACCTACTGAGCAGACACAAGTCATCGCCTCAAGCTTCTCGATGGTCAGCGCACCAGCCTCTACAGCGTTGATCATACCCTGGTCTTCGCTGACAGGGATGAAGGCACCGCTCAAACCACCTACATAAGAAGAAGCCATGATACCGCCCTTCTTAACCTGGTCGTTCAGGAGTGCAAGAGCTGCTGTGGTACCAGGAGCACCGGCATGCTCAAGACCGATGAGCTCGAGAATATCGGCTACACTATCACCGATAGCTGGGGTAGGAGCCAATGAAAGGTCGATGATGCCGAAAGGTACGTTCAGACGGCGTGAAGCCTCCTTGGCTACCAACTGACCTACACGGGTAATCTTGAAGGCGGTGCGCTTGATGGTTTCGCAAAGAACCTCGAAGCTTTCGCCCTTTACCTTCTCCAATGCATACTTTACAACGCCAGGACCGCTGACACCGACACTCACTACCGCATCTGCCTCAGAAACACCATGGAAGGCACCAGCCATGAACGGATTGTCGTCTGGCGCATTGCAGAGAACAACGAGCTTGGCGCAACCCAGAGAACCTCTGTCCTTGGTTGCCTCGGCTGTATCCTTTACGATTTCGCCCATCAGGCGGACTGCATCCATGTTGATACCGGTCTTGGTAGAACCCACATTGACAGAACTGCAGACAAAATCGGTCTGTGCCATCGCCTGAGGGATAGAACGGATAAGGAGCTCATCGCTCTTGCTCATACCCTTGCTTACGATGGCAGAATAGCCGCCCAGGAAGTTGACACCGAGCTCCTTGGCACACTGGTCGAGGGTCTTGGCAATCTTCACGTAATCGTCGGTAGTCTTGCAGGCAGAACCGCCTACCAGCGAGATAGGAGTGATGGAGATACGCTTGTTGACGATAGGCACACCAAACTCCTTGGAGATTTCTTCGCCGGTCTTCACCAGGTTCTTTGCCAGACGTGTAATCTTATTATGAATGTTCTGACAGAGCTCATCGAGATTGGTAGATGCGCAATCCAAAAGGTTGATACCCATGGTGATGGTACGCACATCGAAATTCTCCTGCTCTATCATCTTATTGGTTTCGATAACCTCAGATATATTGATCATATTGTTTGCTTTTTAAATTCTGTGCATCATATTGAAAATTTCCTCGCGCTGGCATTTGATCTGCACGCCCATAGCCTTACCAACATTGGTGAGTTCATCGGCTACTTCCTCGAAAGTTTTCTGCATCTTGCCCATGTCTACGATCATCATCATGTTGAAATACTCCTGTACGATGGTCTGAGAGATATCCAAGATGTTGATACTGTTCTCTGCCAAATAGGTACATACCTTGGCGATGATACCAACGGTATCCTTGCCCACTACTGTAATAATCGTTCTGTTCATGTATTTATTCCTTATTTTAAATTGGTAAGTTTTCGGCTGCAAATTTACAACTATTTTGTTAGACTACCAAATAAAAAGTCAGAAAACTTGTAAAATCACTAACGTTTTGCAAGTTTTCTGACTCATTTTTACCTTTCTTGTTTCCTTATCTTACTTGATACCTCTTTCGTTGAGTGCCTTAGAATATTTGGCTGCATTCTGCAGGTGCTCATCGTAAGTGCGGGCAAAATTATGAGTGCCGCTGAAATCCTCCTTGGCACACATGTAAAGGTAATCGTGATGCACATGGTTGAGGACGGCATCGATACCTGCTACGCTCGGAATACGGATAGGCCCCGGTGGCAAACCTGGGTTCTTGTAGGTATTATACGGGCTCTTGATAGACAGGAGGTTGTTGTAGATGCGCTTGAGGTCGAATCGCTGCCAGGCATATTTAATGGTAGGATCGGCCTGCAATGGCATTCCCTCTGGATATTCGGCATTGCGAAGCATCAGACGGTTGTAATACATGCCGGCTATCATCGGTTTCTCGCCGTTGTTGGCTGTTTCTTCGTCCACGATGCTGGCAAGGGTGATGATCTCAACCGGTGTCAGCTTCATAGCCTTTGCCTTTTCGGTACGCTCAAAGTTCCAGAACTTGTCGCTTTCTTTCTTCATGCGCTCCAGAAATTTATCTACCGAGATGTTCCAGTAGAGATCGTAGGTGTTAGGTACGAACATGCAGGCGATGGTGGCAGTATCGTAACCATATTTCTGACAGACGTTCTCGTCGCGCAGGGCATGGTAGAGGTCGTTGCTGCCAAACATCATCTTCTTGCCAATCTCATCAGAGAGTTTGTCGAGCGTGCGGACCGAAGGGATGGTAAGGCTAACCGGTTCCTGCAAACCGTTCTTCATGTGGCGCCATGTCTTGAGAGCACCATCGCCCGGAGCAATGGCGTATCTGCCGGTGCGGATATGATCGGCATAGCCGGAATGGAGGGTCAGGGTCTTGAATGCCTGGAACGGAATGCTCTTGGCAAATGGGCGGAGCTTGTTGTATACAGAGTCGATGTTATCATCGCTGTCGATGTAAACATACTCGGTGTTGCTGCTCTTCGAGAAGGAAGAGAAACAGTAGATGTAGCCCACGATGGCGATGACTGCGATGCAGCCTATAGCACCATACAGATAGAGCTTAGAAAATGATTTTTTCTTTTTCATATTCTTCTTGTTTGTTATTTTTCGGGTGCAAAAGTACAGTAAAAATGGGAAATAGCAAAGTATAGGAATTTAAAATAGGTTAATTGTCATCTTTCTTTATCCGTTGTGTCTGCTTTTTTGTTACCTTTGCACTTGACATTGAGAATCAACATGTGTATCGGTGCTTTCGGGCACATTATTATAAAAGGATTATGAAAATGAAGTTTTCGATAGCGTATGCTGCCAAGTGGGGTCATGCCCTGCATGTAGAATTAACTTTTGCCGCCGCTGACGGCTATCAAGAAACGATGGACTTGCCGATGACCACCCGGGACGGTTATCACTGGGAGGTGGAAATGGCGTCAAGGCAGAACCGCCATCATCCTTTCGTAGCTGTGGCTTACTGCTACTGCGTGAAAGATGCTGAGGGAAAGGTGCTGCGTAGGGAATCGCTCGCTTCTGCCCGCCAATATGTTTTTGATGAGAGTAAGAATTTCTATTTTCAGGACTATTGGCTGGAGGAGGATAATCCTTACGTGGAAAAAAATGCCTTCGTATTGCAGCAGGTAAAGTTTACTGATGTCAAGCCAGCGCGTCTGCCTCTCTTCGACCGTACTATCATCTTCAAGATTCATGCCCCGAAACTCTATGAGGGTGAGGCTGTAGCTCTGTTGGGAAATCATCCTACGCTGGGCAAATGGAATCCGGCTCATTTTCTGAAGATGCAGAACAATCATGGCAAGGACTGGGAAATATCTGTGAATGTGCAGGCTATCGATGAGCCGATAGAATATAAATATGTGGTGATTGATGCACAGACCCAGAAACTGAAGAGATGGGAATTTGGGGATAACAGAATCTTTGGCATTTTGGGTAATGAACAGGCTGGTGGACAGGGAACTCCTCAGGGTGAAATCCGTGTATACCATCAGGATGTTTATGTGCTACACGGCGGTGAGTTCCGCATCAAGAGGGTTCCGGTTCATGCCCAGTTCAATTTCGATACCTATATCTTCGATCTTGACGGAACCCTGATTTCTTCTCTCCACGACCTGGCTGCAAGCTGCAATTATGCGCTGAAACTGAACGGGATGCCTGAACGTACGCTGGAGGAGGTACGCATGTTTGTAGGAAACGGGGTGAAGAAACTGATGGAACGTGCCGTGCCGGGAGGATTGGAGAATGAGAAGTTTGAGAAAACCCTACAGGATTTCCGGCAGCATTATATGGTGCACAATATGGATAATACGAAACCTTATCCGGACGTGATGGAGATGCTGGAGGAACTGAAGAATAGGGGAAAGAACATTGCGGTGGTAAGCAACAAATTTTATGCAGCTACCCAGGAAATCTGCCGCCATTTCTTCGGCGACCTGGTAGATGTGGCGATAGGAGAGCGGGAGAATATCAAGAAAAAACCGGCTCCTGATACCGTAAACGAAGCCTTGCGCCAACTGCATGCGGATAGAGACAGGGCGGTATATATCGGCGACAGCGACGTGGATGTGATGACGGCAAAGAACAGCGGAATGCCTTGTATCTCTGTTCTTTGGGGATTCAGAGATCACGATTTCCTGTTGGCACATGGAGCTTCTATCCTGGTATCATCACCCTTGCAGATATTATAAGAAAGGTAGGATAAAATGATTTGGAAGACCATCATAGAGAATGGTCTTCCAGATATTTCTTGATAAATTCAAAGTAGGTTTCTGATATCGGAATGCTCTGGTCGCCATAGGTAATGTGCTGCTGGTCTACCGTATCAAACTTTGTCATGTTGGCAAGGAACGAACGGTGTACACGCTTGAATTTCTCTCTTGGCAGCCTTTCTTCCAACTGTTTGAGGTTGCCCAGGGTTCTGATGTTAGGCCTGCCCTCAAGATGGAAACGGATGTAGTCTTTGTCGCAGTCAACAAACAGAATATCATCTATCGGGATTCTTACGCATTTGTAATCTCGTTTTACCACCAGAAAACCGTCGCGCTTGATTGGGTTGTAGTTATCGTCCTGCATGTAGCTTTCGAAGACTTTCTGGCATGATCCCATAAAGTCATCGTAGGTGATGGGCTTGAGCAGATAGTCGAATGCATTCACTTTGTAGGCTTCGATGGCATACTCCTTGAATGCGGTGGTGAAGACAATCTTCACGTTCTTGGGTACAACCTTTGCAAATTCCAGACCGCTGATCTGTTGCATGTGGATGGCGAGAAAAAGTATGTCGAGATGGTTGTGATGGATGCTGTCTACAGCATCTATCGCACTTTTGTAGGCTCCGATCAAATGCAGGGTCGGAGTTTTCTCTATATACTGTTCCAGGAGTTGCAAAGCTTCCGGATCTTCATCTATGATGGCGCAATTTAAAATCATAATTTTACTGTTTTAGTGATTTTATTCTCGATTTTCGTAAAAACGAAAATTGTGTTTGTTTATTGTGTCAAGCTGCAGATTTTTTCAGATAAAAATCTATTTTCATGATTTTACCTTAAATTTGTTTAATCTATTTGGCTATTTGAGGAAAAAACCGTAATTTTGGAGATTGATAAGTCAGACTATAACTGTAGAATATGAAATACAATAAGAAACAACATACCAAATTGTCCTGTCGGAGCAAGTGTTTTTTCCTTGCCTTGGCTTTGGCTATGGCGTCGGTTGATGCCTCAGCCCAGAAGATTTCGCTAGGCTCTTGCATCACCCGTGACGGAGGTCAGTTTAAAGGCGAAATGGTGAGCGGAAAGCCGCAGGGAAAAGGTACTACCATCTATAAGAATGGGGATACCTACGAAGGCTCTTATATGAAAGGTAAACGCGAAGGTTATGGCGTTTATACCTTCAGTGATGGCGAAAAGTATGAGGGACAGTGGATGCAGGACCAGCAGCATGGTAAAGGCACCTACTATTTCCAGAACAACAACAAATATGTAGGCCTTTGGTTCCGCGATTACCAGCATGGTCATGGCGTCATGTTCTATTATAATGGTGATAAATATGACGGCGACTGGTATAAGGACAAGCGTCAGGGACGCGGTGTTTATACTTATGCCAATGGTGCACAGTATAAAGGCCAGTGGATGAACGATATGAAGAATGGAAACGGCTTCTTCAACTGGGGAGACGGAACTACTTATGACGGTCAGTGGCTAGACAACCAGCGCTCAGGAAAAGGTACTTTCAAATATGCTGATGGCGATGTGTATATCGGCGACTGGAAGGATGATATCCAGGACGGAAAGGGTATCTATAAATTTCATAATGGCGACATTTATGAAGGCGATTATGTGCAGGGAGAACGCACGGGTATAGGCATCTTCCGCTCTGCAAAGGGTGCCAAGTATAACGGACAGTTTAAGGATGGCCTGCGTACCGGTCAGGGTACCTTCATCTGGAAGAATGGCGATATCTATGTAGGCGACTGGAGGGATGATCTGCAGAACGGCAGGGGCAAACTGACCAAGAAGAACGGCGACGTGTTTGAAGGTGAGTTCAAGAACGGTCTGGTTGATGGTAATGTCGTGATTCATTATGCTGATGGCAGAAGATTCAAGGGTGCCTATCACAAAGGTAAGCGCCAGGGACCTTGCATAGAAGAAGATAAAAACGGTAAGCGTTTCGAAGGAACCTACCGTAACGATGTGCGTGACGGAAGATTTGTAGAAAAAGACCGCAACGGACAGGTTACAGCCAAGGGAGCCTACGAAAACGGCAAACGATTTGAAGACTAATCTCTTCAGAAAATTAGAAAAATACAAAGAAATTATAAATAACGAGATAGAGGACCTTTATATTTTAAATAATGAGAAAAAGAACATATTATAATGTTGAATATTGAATGTTCAATGTCCTGTTTTCAAATCTCAAAGTTAAAAGTAAATGTTCAAATCTCAAAGCTTAAACTAGAATTATGGTAGTAGATACTTTAGACAATCTGGAGGAATACGTTTCTCTCAATCCGCTCTTCGCTGATGTTGTGAAGTTTATCAAGGAAAATGACCTCTCTAAATTGGAGGAAGGTAAGCATTTTATCAAGGAGGGTAACCTCTTTGTTAACATAACGACAGCTCACGGAAAAAGCGAGGAAGATGCTGTTCTTGAAACACATCGCAAGATGATTGATATTCAGATTCCTCTTGACAACGAGGAGACTTATGGCTATACTCCTCTTGCTGATCTTCCTGAAGTGGAATATAACGAGGCTAAGGATGTAACCAAGTATCCTGGTGTGAAAGCGCAGACGCTCGTTACCTGCAAGCCAGGTCAGTTTGCCATTTTCTGGCCACAAGACGGTCATCAGCCATGCATCGGTAGTGGTGATATCCACAAGGCTATCTTCAAGATTAAGAATTAAAGAAGAAATCTTCAAGATAAAATTAAAGAAGAATAATATAGAGTAACCATCTAAAATCATGATATATGGCAACAGAAAAGAAAACTACAGCCCAGAAGGCTGCAACTAAAAAGGCAACTGCAAAGAAACCAGTTGCAAAAAAAGCAGCGAAGGCTGTGGTAAAGCATATCGGACTCGTGAAGAACGACCCATATCTGGCAGACTATGAGAATGCCATCAAGGGCCGACACGACCATGCACTCTGGAAACTCGGTCAGCTGACTAATAACGGCAAACAGACATTGAGCGATTTTGCCAATGGATACGAGTATTTCGGACTGCATAAGACTGCCCGTGGATGGGTGTTCCGTGAGTGGGCACCTAATGCAACAGACATCTATCTGATCGGTGACTTCAACAACTGGCAGGAAACCGAAAAGTATCGTGCCAAAAGAATAAAGAATACCGGTAACTGGGAACTCAAACTTCCGGAGAAAGCGATGAAACATGGCGATCTCTTCAAGATGAAAGTTCATTGGGAAGGTGGTGAAGGCGAGCGTATTCCAGCATGGGCACAGCGCGTAGTACAGGACGACCAGACCAAGATTTTCTCTGCTCAGGTTTGGAATCCGGAACCATATAAATGGAAGAAGAAAACCTTCAGACCAAATGTGGCACCTCTGCTCATCTATGAATGCCATATCGGTATGGCACAGGATGCTGAGAAGGTTGGCACTTACACAGAATTTAAGGAGAATGTGTTGCCACGTATCATCAAGGATGGTTACAACTGCATTCAGATTATGGCTATCCAGGAGCATCCGTATTATGGCTCCTTCGGCTATCATGTAAGCAGTTTCTTTGCTGCAAGTAGCCGCTTCGGAACTCCTGAAGAGTTGAAGGATCTCATTGATACAGCTCACCAGAATGGTATTGCCGTCATCATGGACATCGTTCACTCTCATGCCGTAAAGAATGAGGTTGAAGGACTGGGTAATCTCGCTGGCGATCCTAACCAGTATTTCTATCCTGGCGACCGTCATGAGCATCCGGCTTGGGACAGTCTCTGCTTCGACTATGGAAAGGATGAAGTCATCCACTTCCTGCTGAGCAACTGCAAGTACTGGCTTAATGAGTTCCATTTCGACGGATTCCGTTTTGACGGTGTAACATCCATGCTCTATTACAGTCATGGTTTGGGTGAGGCATTCTGCAACTACGGAGATTATTTCAATGGTCATGAGGATGATAATGCCATCTGCTATCTTACCCTTGCCAACTGTCTGATTCATGAGGTTAACAAGCATGCCATTACGATTGCCGAAGAGGTGAGCGGAATGCCGGGACTGGCAGCCAAGTTTGAGGATGGCGGTTATGGTTTTGACTATCGCATGGCGATGAATATTCCAGATTATTGGATCAAGACCATCAAGGAACTGAAGGATGAAGACTGGAAACCATCCAGCATCTTCTGGGAGGTAAAGAACCGCCGTTCGGATGAGAAAACCATCTCTTACTGTGAGAGTCATGACCAGGCATTGGTGGGCGATAAAACCATCATCTTTCGTCTGATTGATGCCGATATGTACTGGCATTTCAAGAAGGGCGATGAAAACGAAATGGCTCATCGTGGTATTGCTCTGCATAAGATGATCCGTCTGGTTACCGCCTCTACAATCAATGGCGGTTATCTCAACTTCATGGGTAATGAGTTCGGTCACCCAGAGTGGATTGATTTCCCTCGCGAGGGTAATGGCTGGAGCCATAAATACGCCCGCAGGCAGTGGAATCTGGTAGATAATCATGAACTCTGCTACCACTATCTTGGAGATTTCGACCGAGAAATGCTCAAGACGATTACAAGCGAAAAGAATTTTAACAAGACACCAGTTGTAGAAATCTGGCATAATGATGGCGATCAGGTTCTTGCCTTTATGCGTGGCGATCTGCTCTTCGTGTTTAACTTCTCGCCAACCCGCTCTTTCACCGACTATGGCTTCCTGGTTCCAACCGGTTCCTACAGCGTAGTGCTTGATTCTGACAGCAAGGATTTCGGCGGTAATGGCTTGAATGATGACACGATGACGCATCTGACTAATTACGATCCACTTTATGTGAAAGACCGTAAGGAGTGGCTGAAACTTTATCTGCCAGCTCGTACAGCTTTGGTGCTGAAGAAAAATTAATAGATTGATTTATGAAAAATAAAAGGAGTAGTACTGCGAAGATGCAAATCGCCTGTGCTATCATCTTTATCACATTTACCTACGTCTACCTGGCATTTTACCAGGCAGACGTACTGGCTGTGGCTCAGCATGTTTTCTCAGGCGGTTTGACCAACTACAGTTACACGCTGGCTCCACTGCTTATCACGCTCGTACTCTATCTGCTGCAAGTGGGAGTGTACGCGGTAACCCGTGTGAAACGCCGTTTCCACGGGCTTACTTATTTCCCTTCGTTCCTCATCCTGACGATGATTACCGATATCCCCGTTGATATCGACCGTTATCATTCGCTGGGGGCGTGGTGGATTATCTTGCCACTCTGTCTGATTCTATGGGGCGGATTGATATGGATAGCCCGCCAATTGGAGCCGATAGAAACAGAGCCTCACAGCAACGGCTGGTTCTCCCGCTATATGTGGGTGAATCTGCTCCAGATGCTGGTGATGATATTGCTTGTCAACTTTGTTGCTAGCAATGATCGGCTGTTTCATGAACGTATGCGCATGGAACATCTGATGAAAGAAAAACAGTATGAAAAAGCTTTGGAAGTAGGTGAAAAATCTCTGAAAACAGATTCTTCGCTGACGATGCTCCGTATAGCCTGTCTCAACGAAACAGGCGAGCTGGGCAGCCGTCTCTTTACTTATCCGCTGGTAGGTGGAAGTAAGGCGATGATGCCGGATAGCGTAACCGTGAAGGCTATGATGTGGAAGGCGCCAAAATGGATGCAGAACCCTTCGGCATGGATGGTTAAACATCATCTCAAGTATCGTCTGCCTGTTGACTATCAGCTTTGTGCACTCTTGCTGGACAAGCAACTAGACAAGTTCGTAGCAGAGGTGCAGAAACATTACAAAGTAACTTCGGGCAAACTGCCTGTTCATTATAAGGAAGCGTTGGTTCTTTATACGCATCGCCGCAGTAATCCAAGTATCGTTTATCACGATAATGTGATGGATACAGACTTTGAGGATTTCCAGCAGATGGATCACAAATATGCTAATGAGACAGAAAAGCAGAATGCTCTTCGGGATACTTATGGAAATACCTACTGGTATTATTATGAGTATGGAAATAAATGAAAGTTTTAATTTAGGAGATTAATATGAAAATACAGATATTCAGAAACTTATGGATTTTACAGATAGCTTTTCTTCTGTTGGCGCCATTAGGGTTGCAGGCACAGAAGAAGGAGATTTCTGCAGCCAAAGATCTGGTAAAGGCTGGCAAGGATTTGGCGAAGGCCGAATCCAGTATGCGCAAACTCCTGACGGATTCTGCCAACCGGAATAACAAGAAAATTTGGAATATTCTCTTCGATGCTGTGAAGAAGCAGTATGAACAGGGTAATGAGAAACTCTACCTCAAACAGGCGTATGATACAGCCCAACTCTTCAATGCAACCCGACAGCTCTTCGTTATAGCCCAAGGACTTGATTCCGTTGAGATGATTCCTAACAAGAAAGGAAAATGTGAGTTTGATTTCCGCAAGTCTCATTCTGAATATTTGAACAGAATACGTCCGAACCTCTATAATGGAGGAACCTGGTTTATCAGGAAGCAGAAATACAAGGAAGCTTATCAGTTCTTTGACCAGTACATAGAGTGCAGTACAGCTCCGATGTTCCAATCTTATAAGTATGTCCAGAAAGACAAATATCTTTCTTCGGCAGCTTATTGGGCTGTATATGCCGGATATAAGATGAAAGATACCAAAGCTACGCTTCATCATTCTTATGAGGCGCTGAAAGATACGGCTCATTATAACTATATGTTACAGTATCTGGCTGAGACTTACAAACTGGAGAAGGATACTGCGCGCTATCTCTCGACCTTGAAGGAAGGTTTTGAGCGGGATCCGAAATTCCCGTTCTTCTTCCCGCGTCTGGTAGAGTATTATTCGCAGGAAAACCAACTCGATTCTGCACTCGCCGTAGCAGATAAGGCGCTGGCGATAGCTCCCGACAATGATATCTATCTCTTTACCAAGGGAACCATTCTCTTGAATATGGGTGATTTCAAGCAATGCATCGAAGTGAGCAAAAAGGCACTTGCCGTGAACGATTCTTTGGCTGGTGCTTATTATAATATAGGTTTGGCTTATTTCAATCAGGCTGTTGAAATGGATAAGAATTCGCAGCAATCCCGCAAAACTCATCAGGAGATAGACGGACTTTACAAGAGTGCGATGCCTTATCTGCAGAAGTACAGAACGATGGCGCCTGATATGCAGGACCAGTGGGCTTTGCCGCTATATACCATCTATCTGAACCTGAACATGGGTAAGGAGTTTGATGAGATAGACAAACTGCTCAATCAGAAAAAGAAATAATGCCTCATGATGAGGAATTTATGAAAACTTCTCTTGAAAAGAATACTTTTCTTTAGAAATTGATTATTAGAAATTTATGATAGACAAAATTTTAGATAAACTGGGCATTGAGCTCAATGATATGCAGCAGGATTCCATGCAGGCAATCTTGCACGGGAACAAGGATGTGGTGATACTTTCGCCAACAGGTAGTGGCAAGACACTGGCTTATCTTTTGCCTCTTACCCAACTTATAGATGCTACTGATGACGAGGCACAGGCGGTGGTGGTAACTCCTGGTCGGGAACTCGCTTTGCAGTCGGCTAACGTATTGAAGAATATGGGCAGCGGTTTGCGTGCGATGGCTTGCTATGGCGGTCGTGCTACGATGGATGAGCATCGCGTGATGAAACAGGTTCGTCCTCAGATTGTATTTGGAACTCCAGGTCGTCTCAATGATCATCTGGATAAGGGAAATCTTTCTCCATATCACATCAAATACCTGATTATTGATGAGTTTGACAAGTGTCTGGAGATGGGTTTTCAGGACGAAATGAACCGACTGATCAAGTCTTTGCCTGGCTTGCGTCGACATTTCCTGCTTTCTGCTACCGAGGCAGAGGAAATTCCTCATTTCGTACACATGGGTAGGGTAGAAAAGATAGATTACCGTGTGGATGAAGATCAGGTTCCTGACCGTGTACATATATATAAGGTGGAAAGTCCGGTAAAGGATAAACTGGAGAGCCTGGCACTTTTGCTACGCAGTTTAGGCGATCAGAGTACCATTGTATTCCTCAATTATCGCGACAGTGTGGAGCGCACCAATAAATATTTGGTGGAGCAGGGATTTTCAACCTCTTTCTTCCATGGTGGATTGGAACAGAAGGAACGCGAGGCTTCTCTCTATCGTTTCAGCAACGGTAGTGCCAATATCCTGGTGAGTACGGATTTGGCTTCGCGCGGACTTGATATTCCAGATATAGATAATATCATCCATTATCACATGCCGGAGAGCGAAGATGGTTATATCCATCGTGTAGGACGTACGGCAAGATGGGAAGCCCAGGGGAAGGCTTTCTTCCTGTTAGGTCCTGAAGAGCATATTCCGGAATATGTGGATGCAGAGATTGAGAATTATGAGATGCCTGTTGCTGATCAGCTTCCTGCGCCAGCCAAACCTAAGATGGCTACTATATATATAGGTAAAGGCAAAAAGGATAAAATCAGTAAGGGTGACATCTTAGGCTTCCTTTGCAAGAAGGGTGGGCTGCAGTCGGCTGAAATCGGAAAGATTGATGTTAATGACCGTTATGCTTATGCTGCCATTTCCCGAACGAAGTTGCGCAGCGTACTGAATAATGTAAAGAGCGAAAAGATAAAAGGCGTCAAAACGATAGTGGAAGAGGTAAGGTAGTTGACAAACTGCTATTATCTTTTCTCTGTTGCTTGCTAATGTATAATAAATGTAAAAATAGACATAAATATGCAGTTATTATACTAAAATGACTAACAAAATGAAAGAAATCTGCGCAAAACGCTAAAAATGTGCAGAAAAGTTTGGTAGTTTCAAATAAAAAGTGTAATTTCGCAGTCGTAAATACAATCCAAAGGTTTACTATGTATCCTATATGGGTGTATTGTGCACTAATTTTTCCTGCTAACAGGATTATATCGTATAAAACTTAAATAATTATACAAAGATGAAGAAGTACAATTTTAACGCAGGTCCATCAATGCTTCCACGCGAAGTGATTGAGAACACAGCAAAGCAGATTTTGGATTTTAATGGTTCAGGTCTTTCATTGATGGAAATCAGCCACCGTGCTAAGGATTTCCAGCCAGTAGTTGATGAGGCAGTCTCCTTATTCAAGGAGCTTCTTGACATTCCTGAGGGTTATTCCGTAATCTTCCTTGGTGGTGGTGCGTCATTGCAGTTTATGCAGATTCCAGCAAACTTCCTCATCAAGAAGGCTGCCTACATTAATTCTGGCACTTGGGCTAAGAAGGCAATGAAAGAGGCAAAGCATTTTGGTGAGGTCGTGGAGATCGCATCATCGTCCGACGCCAATTTCACTTTCTATCCACAGGTTCCTAACACTGTACCAGCCGATTGTGATTACTTGCATTTGACAAGCAACAATACTATATATGGTACCGAACTCCGTGTAGATCCAGACGTAAACGTACCATTGATTTCTGATATGTCTTCAGATATCATGAGCCGTCCAGTAGATGTTTCTAAGTATACTGCCATCTATGCAGGTGCTCAGAAGAATCTTTCTATGGCAGGTGTTACCGTTATCATCGTTAAGGACGATATGCTTGGCAAGGCTCCTCGCGAGCTTCCTACAATGCTCGATTATCGTACTCACGTTGAGAAGGGCAGTATGTTCAACACTCCTCCTGTTGTTCCTATCTATACCTTGATGGAGAATCTCCGCTGGTTGAAGGCTAACGGTGGTGTTGAGGCAGCTGATAAGCGTGCTCACGAACGTGCTGAAGTTCTTTATGCTGAAATCGACCGCAACAAACTCTTCAAGGGTACAGTGGAAGAGACTTCCCGTTCTTTGATGAACATCTGCTTCGTGATGAACGATGAGTACAAGGAGTTGGAGAAGCCATTCCTCGACTTCGCTACAGAGCGTGGCATGGTAGGTATCAAGGGCCACCGCTCAGTGGGTGGTTTCCGTGCCAGCTGCTACAATGCACAGACCATGGAGGGTGTTCAGGCACTCGTCAAGGCTATGCAGGATTTTGAAGCACAACATTAATTTTTGAATTTGTATGAAAGTATTAGTTGCAACAGAAAAGCCATTCGCAGCGGCTGCTGTGGAAGGCATTAAGAAAGAAATAGAGGGAGCAGGCAACGAATTGGTACTGCTCGAAAAATATACAGAGAAGGCTCAGCTTCTCGATGCAGTGAAGGATGTGGACGCGATGATTATCCGCTCTGACAAGGCTGATGCCGAGGTGCTCGATGCAGCAAAGAACCTGAAGATTATCGTTCGTGCTGGTGCAGGTTATGATAACATCGACCTTGCTGCTGCTACTGCTCATAATGTAGTGGCTGAGAATACTCCTGGTCAGAACTCTAACGCAGTAGCTGAGTTGGTATTCGGCTTGTTGGTCTTTACTGTACGTAATTTCTACAACGGCAAGGCTGGCAGCGAGTTGAAGGGTAAGAAACTGGGTATTCTTGCTTTCGGTAATGTTGGTCGAAATGTGGCTCGCATCGCCAAGGGATTTGGTATGGAAGTAGCTGCTTACGATGCATTCTGCCCAGCTGATGTTATCGAGGCTGCCGGTGTGCATGCTGTAAAGTCACAGGATGAGTTGTTCCAGACTTGTGATATCGTTTCTCTTCATATCCCTGCTACTCCAGAGACTATCAAGAGCATCGACTACAAGACTGTAAACCAGTTGCCTAAGGGCGCCATCCTCATCAATACAGCGCGTAAGGAGGTTATCAATGAGCCTGAGCTCCTGAAACTTCTTGCTGAGCGTGAGGACTTGAAGTTCATCACTGATATCAAGCCTGATGCTGATGCAGACTTTGCCAAGTTCGAGGGTCGATACTTCTCAACTCCTAAGAAAATGGGTGCACAGACTGCAGAAGCAAATATCAATGCCGGTATTGCTGCAGCTAAGCAGATTAATGCGTTCTTTAAGGATGGATGCACTAAGTTCCAGGTAAACAAGTAATTATTCTCCCCATATATATAGCTCATGAAGGGTGCTTTTTCACAGAAGCACTCTTGATGGGCTTTTCATGTTTTTATTAAACTAGTCAATTTAAACGAAATATTATGGCAATAGTAAAACCTTTTAAGGGAGTAAGACCTCCTAAAAATCTCGTTGAGCAAGTTGAGTCTCGTCCTTACGATGTTCTCAATTCTGAGGAAGCACGTGCCGAGGCAGGCGATAACGAGAAGAGCCTTTATCATATTATTAAACCTGAAATCAATTTCGAACCTGGTACTTCTGAGTACGATCCACGAGTGTATGAAAGCGCTGCAGAGAACTTCAGAAAGTTCCAGGAGAATGGCTGGTTAAAACAGGATGATAAGGAACAGTATTATATCTATGCACAGACTATGAACGGCAAGACTCAGTATGGTCTTGTGGTAGGTGCGTATGTAAACGACTATATGACGGGTGTCATCAAGAAACATGAACTGACACGCCGCGATAAGGAAGAAGACCGTATGAAGCATGTGCGTGTATGCAATGCCAATATCGAACCAGTATTCTTCGCTTATCCTGATAATGAGGTGCTTAACGAACTTCTGATGCGTTATGCAGCAACAACGCCGGAGTATGATTTCATTGCTCCAATTGATGGCTTCCGTCATCAGTTCTGGGTTGTAAGCGATGATCAGGATATTGCCACAATTACAGCGGAATTTGCCAAGATGCCTAGCCTTTATATTGCTGACGGCCATCACCGTTCTGCTGCAGCAGCTCTGGTAGGTGCAGAAAAAGCTAAGCAGAATCCTAATCATACAGGTAAGGAGGAATATAACTACTTTATGGCAGTTTGTTTCCAGGCAAGTCAGCTTACCATTCTCGATTATAACCGAGTTGTGAAGGATTTGAATGGTCTGACTTCTGATCAGTTCCTCGATGCTTTGACAAAGAACTTCGAGGTGATAGATATTGATGCAATCAATGTGAATGTATCTGGTGATGAAGAGGGCATACCTTGCTATGAAAAGATGGCTATTGATGATGCTATCAGCCAGTTTGGCTTGGATATTCTGAAACCAGCAGCTCTCCATTCTTTCCTCCTCTATCTGGATGGTAAATGGTACGGTTTGTTTGCCAAGCCGGGAACCTATGATGATGCTGATCCAATCGGCGTGCTCGATGTGGATATTTCATCTCGCCTGATTCTTGATGAAATTCTGGGTATCAAGGATTTACGTTCTGATAAGCGCATCGACTTTGTTGGTGGTCTTCGCGGTCTCGGTGAGTTGAAACGTCGTGTGGATAGCGGCGAGATGAAGATGGCACTTGCTTTGCATCCGGTTACTATGCAGCAGATTATGGACATCGCTGACAGTGGTAAGATTATGCCACCTAAGGCAACATGGTTTGAACCTAAGTTGCGTAGCGGTTTGATTATTCACAAGTTGGATTAATGATAGACGAATTTAAGACTATATCAGATACGATAGGCGAGGGATATTACACCGAGAAAAGGAGTAAGTTTCTCGCCTTTGCTCACCATGTTACAACTGTTGACGAGGTGAAGGAAATTGTTGCCGGGTACCGTAAGAAATATTACGATGCCCGACATTGTTGTTATGCATATATCCTAGGTCCTGAACGGACAGAGTTCCGTGCCAATGATGATGGCGAACCTTCTTCTACGGCAGGAAAACCAATCCTCGGCCAAATCACGAAATCAGAATTGACGGATATTTTAATTGTCGTCATCCGATATTTCGGAGGAGTGAAATTGGGAACCAGCGGACTCATTGTTGCTTATCGTGAAGCTGCCATTGATGCTTTGGCTCATTGTGAGGAGGTTACGCAACAGATAGAGGAAATAGTAACCTATGATTTTACTTATCCGATGATGAATGATGTGATGAGGATAGTCAAAGATATGAATCCGCGTATCCTGGATCAGACTTTCGATAATACTTGCAGCATCAAACTTTCTATCAGAAAGAGCGAGGCGGAGCAGTTACGTTCCCGTCTGAAAAAGCTGTCGTTTGAATAGCAGATAACTGACAGACAGATGAATAACTGCTGGGTAAATAAAAAGAGGGTGAATCATTAATTTATGATACACCCTCTTTTTGATGGTTATTTCTTTTGAATTTATCCCTTTTCTTCCAATTCCTTCTGCAATCGGATGATTTCATCGCGATATTGGGCAGCTTGCATGAAGTCGAGGTCTTTGGCAGCTTGCTTCATCAATGCCGTAGTATTGGCAATGCTCTTCTCCAATTCTTCCTTGCTCATACTGCGCACAATAGGGTCGGCAACGAAGGCTGCACTTTCCGGTTCCACGTAAACGCGAGGCTTGGAACCCTCGGCTCCCATCGGAACAATCTTTGCTCCTTCTTCCTTGCTGGTAGGCAGAGCTGAGGTTATTGCTTTCACAATCTGTTTTGGAGTAATGCCATGGTCGGCATTGTATTTCAACTGGATGCTTCGGCGGCGAGCAGTTTCATCTATTGTTTTCTGCATGCTGTCTGTGATGTTGTCTGCATACATGATTACCTTTCCGTTCACGTTTCGGGCAGCACGGCCTGCCGTCTGGGTCAGAGAACGGTGACTGCGCAGGAAACCTTCCTTATCTGCATCGAGAATAGCTACGAGCGAAACTTCCGGCAAGTCGAGTCCTTCTCGTAACAGGTTGACACCCACCAGTACATCGTATACTCCTGCACGGAGATCGTTCATGATCTTTACTCGGTCTAAGGTTGCCACATCACTGTGGATATAGGCAGCCTTTACGTTGTGGTTGAGCAGGAACTCGGTGAGTTCTTCTGCCATACGCTTTGTAAGAGTCGTAATCAGAACTCGCTCGTTGCGGTGTGTTCTTGTTAATATTTCGTCCAGAAGATCATCTATCTGATTCTCACTTGGACGGACTTCGATTTCCGAATCCAGGAGTCCTGTAGGACGAATCAACTGTTCTACAACCACGCCTTCGGCTTCTCTCAATTCATAGTCTGCTGGAGTTGCGCTTACATAGATGGCCTGCGGAATGAGATCGTGAAATTCCTCGAATTTCAGCGGACGGTTATCGAAGGCTGCAGGCAAGCGGAAACCATATTCTACCAGGTTCTTCTTTCGTGCCCGGTCGCCTCCATACATGGCTCCAATCTGCGGGATGCTCACATGGCTCTCGTCAACCACAAGCAGGAAATCTTTAGGGAAGAAATCGAGCAGGCAATACGGGCGTTCGCCTTCGTGTCTGCCATCAAAATAGCGGGAATAGTTCTCGATGCCCGAACAGTGGCCTAATTCCTTGATCATTTCCATATCATATTCTACACGTTCCTTGATGCGTTGTGCCTTGATTCCATCTCCAATACTCTTGAAGAATTCTACCTGTTTAACCAGGTCGTCCTGAATTCTGCGAATGGCACTTTCCTGCTGTTCTTTTGTTGTTACGAAAAGGTTGGCTGGATAAATCTCGTAATCTTCGAACGAGGCAAGGCGGTGATAAGTGAGCGAATCCACTTCTTCGATACTGTCAATCTCATCGTCCCACCATGTTACGCGCAAAACATGATCGCTGTAAGCCATAAAGATGTCAACCGTTTCGCCTTTCACGCGAAAGTTGCCACGTTGCAGTTCTATGTCATTTCTAACGTAAAGTGCATCAACGAGTTTCCTCAGAAATTCATTTCTGTCGAGTCGCTGCCCGCGATGAATCTTGATGATGTTCTCCTGCATCGCCACAGGTCCGCCCATACCATAGATGCACGATACGGATGAGACAACGATGACATCCTTTCTGCCCGAGAGAAGGGCAGAAACAGCACCGAGTCGCAACTTGTCTATTTCATCATTGATGGCAAGGTCTTTTTCTATATATGTATCAGTCGTTGGCAGATAAGCTTCCGGCTGATAATAGTCGTAGTATGAAACATAATATTCTACAGCGTTCTCAGGGAAGAAACCCTTCATCTCCTGATACAGTTGGGCGGCAAGAGTCTTGTTGTGGCTCAAGATGAGCGTAGGCTTCCCCACGTTGGCAATCACGTTTGCCACCGTAAAGGTTTTACCCGAGCCGGTTACACCCAACAACACCTGTGCAGGGTCTCCTTCAAGCACCCCCTCTGTGAGTTGCCTGATGGCTTGCGGCTGGTCGCCAGTCGGCTTATATTTTGATGTAATCTTAAAATTCATTTTCTTCCTGATTTCTTCTCAAAAGTTCTGTTTCAAGGTGCAAAATTACAAAAAAAACGCCATTAATCGTTATAAAGATTAATTTTTTACGAAAAAATGTATCTTTTCTTTTGATAATAAGTAAATTATGAGTAACTTTGCAGTTCAAAATGAGAATTATGAAAAAATTGACTCTTATTGCATCGTGTGTTGCATTGCTCTTGTCGAGCTGTGCCCACGAATATAACCAGGTATTGAAATCAGGCGATTATACTTATAAGTATGAGTACGCCAAGCAGAGCTATGCCCAAGGCAAGTATTCCCGTGCCATTCCTCTTCTGCAGGAACTGGTAACGATGAAGAAAGGTTCTACCGAGGGTGAGGAATGTTTGTACATGCTGGCTATGGCCGAGTATGGTATGAAGGATTATGAGACTGCTGCAGAGTATTTCAAGAAGTATTACTCTTCTTATCCTAAAGGTAAGTTTGCTGAAAATGCAAAGTACTTTGTAGGAGAGAGTCTGTATCAGAATGCTCCAGAGCCTCGTCTTGACCAGAGTACCACGATTACAGCCATCGCAGCCTTCCAGGAGTTCCTGGATCTTTATCCGGATGCCCGACTCAAGCAGCAGGCTACAAACCGCCTTTTTGCTCTTCAGGACCTCTTGGTTGAAAAGGAGTATAAGAGTGCCAAGCTCTATTTTGATATGGGCACCTATTTCGGCAATTGTACCAGCGGAGGCAACAATTATGAGGCTTGTATCGTAACTGCACAGAATGCGCTTAAGGATTATCCTTACAGCAACCGACGCGAGGAGTTTGCATCGCTCATCATGAAAGGTAAATACGAACTGGCAAAGATGAGTGTCGAGAAAAAGCAGCTGGAGCGCTATCAGGATGCTGAGGATGAGTGTTATGGCTTTATCAACGAATATCCTGATTCAAAGGACCGCGCACTTGCCGAGAAGTATATCGAGAAGTGCAAGCAGTACGAGAAAGAGCATCCGGAGTCAGCTCTCGACCAGCTTGGCAATAATGCCAATTAAAAAAAGCATATATATAATAAGGTAAAAACAATATAATAATAATAGTACTATAATTATGGATTTCAAAAAATCAAAGGCACCAGTAAACACAGTAACTCGCAACATTATGGATCTCTGCGATGATACCCATAATATCTACGAGAGCGTAGCTATCATTGCAAAGCGCGCTAATCAGATTTCTATCGAAATCAAGCAGGAGTTGAGCAAGAAACTTCAGGAGTTTGCTTCTTATAACGATTCTTTGGAGGAAGTTTTTGAGAACCGCGAACAGATTGAAATCTCTCGCTACTACGAGAAGTTGCCAAAGCCAACTTTGCTCGCTACAGAAGAGTTTATTGAGAATAATATTTATTGGCGCGATCCTACTAAGACATCTGCACCAATGGTTCACGAGAGCGAAATTTAATATTCCTGAGCTATATGATACAGCGTAAACAGACATTATTTCTGCTCTTTGCTGTCATCGCCATTGCTATCTGTCTTTTCCTTCCTATCGCCAGCATCGCAGCTAAGACGATGGGAGGAGACACTATGGTTTATAACCTCGGAGTGGTAGGGGAGGCAGGAATGCAGATTTCAACTACTTGCGTTCCTCTGTTCCTTCTGCTCGCCGTTTCAGCCATCATAGCATTGGTAAACATCTTTTTGTACAAGAATCTGAAGCTTCAGAAATCACTCTGTACTCTGGCCATGCTTTTTGCAGGTTTATGGTATGTAGATTATATCGTGATGTTCATGGGCTTGATTCCTGTTCCTGAAGCAGAAGGAACGATGAAGTTTCAGTTTGCCGCTTGCCTTCCTTTGGTAGCAATCATATTCGAATGGATGGCAATGAAAGGTGTGAACGATGACATCAAACTCTTGAAAGCAGCAGACCGAATCAGATAAAAAATGCTAAAAAAGCATTTGAATATCGATAAAAGTTTGCTCAATTCAAATAAAAGTAGTAATTTTGCACCCGCTGTCACGAGATGGCAGCACAAAATTCAAACCTCATTATAAATTAAATTAAAATTAAGATTTAAAAATGGCAACAAAAATCAGATTGCAGCGCGGCGGTCGTAAGAGCTATGCTTTCTACAGCATCGTAATCGCTGACGTTAGAGCACCACGTGATGGTAAATTTACTGAGAAGATTGGTACTTTCAACCCTAACACCAATCCAGCTACTGTAGATTTGAATTTCGAGCGCGCACTCTACTGGGTAGAGACTGGTGCACAGCCAACAGATACAGTTCGCAACATCCTCAAGGGCGAGGGCGTTTACTTGATGAAGCACCTCAAGGGTGGCGTTAAGAAGGGCGCATTCGACGATGCTGAGGCTCAGAAGCGTTTCGACGCTTGGAAGAATAGCAAGGACGCTAAGATTTCTGCTGTTCGCGAGGGCGATGCTAAGGCAAAGAAGGAAGCTGCTGCTAAGGAGCTCGAGGCTGAGAAGAAGATGAACGAGGCAATCGCTAAGAAGGTAGCTGATAAGAAGGCTGCTGCAGCAGCTGCAGAGGCAGAGGCTAAGGCTGCTGAGGAAGCTCCTGCAGAGGAGGCTCCAGCTGAGGCTTAATCTTCGACAGAATCTTCTTTTGAGATTTTAAAGTATAAAGGTTGAATTTCTCTTTCGGGAAATCCAACCTTTTTTTTGTTTCTTTTGATTATGGGTGATAAAAAGGAAAACAGTTATTCGCATATTCTGAAATATACAGGATTGTTTGGCAGTGTGCAAGGATTGGGAATTCTTGTAGGAGTTTTGCGCAATAAATTTACGGCGCTCTTCCTCGGACCTTCAGGAATGGGACTACTGTCTCTTTTCAGCTCAACGATTTCTGTTCTCAGTTCTGCGTGTAATTTCGGCATTCCTACAAGTGGTGTTAAATTTATTTCTGAAAAGGAACATGCTGCAGATGAATCGCAGTCCGAAAAGGCTGATATCGCCGGGGCGGTTCTTCTTGTCCGTACCTATAGTCTGCTTGCTGCATTTTTCGGAGCCATCGTCTGTGTTCTTCTGGGGCCGTTACTCAATGGGTTTACTTTTTCCTGGGGCAATCATACGCTACATTTCATTCTCCTGGCACCAACCATTTTCTTCACGATTCTGGCTGGAGGTGAAACAGCCATTCTGAAAGCTACCGGACAGTTGCGTGCGTTGGCGATGCAGGCAAGTCTTCTGGCTATTCTTCTGCTTTTGGTCTCGGTTCCGGTTTATTGGATATTGGGTGAGAGAGGTATTCTGCCCGTTCTGTTCATTTTGGCATTTATGCAATGGGCTCTGAATTTTCGATATTCCCGACGAGTTGTACGGTGGGGCGTAAATATGCGAAAAATGACGCTAGTTGCAGGTTTCCCACTTTTGCGACTTGGCGGGGCATTTGTACTTTCGGGTTTGATGAATAGCGGATGCGAATTTCTAATTCGTGCCTTTTTGAACCAACAAGGCGATCTGGAAGTTGTCGGACTTTTCAATGCCGGTATTACGATTGTCTTTGTTTATGCGGGAATGGTGTTCTCTGTCATGGATCAGGATTTTTATCCCCGTCTCTCCGGCATTTCGGGTTCCAGAAAAAACGAGGAGTCTGTTAAAGAGCGCAATCTCTGTGTAAACCGCCAGCTTGAGATGAATGTCCTGTTGTTGGGGCCTATCGTTGCAGCTATCATTTTAGGTCTGCCTCTCATTATTCCGATTTTATACAATGCCCAGTTTATGGGGATGCTTCAGATGACTCAGCTTGCTGCTGTTGCCATGTTGTTCAAGGCGGTTTATCTTCCAATAGAATATCTCCCGTTGTCAAGAGGCGATTCCAGGCTATTTCTCATTCAGGAAAGTTTTTGTGTTATCTTGCTGATAGTCTGTGAAATAGCTGGTTATCAGTTAGATGGATTGAGAGGAGTAGGGGGAGGTATTGCTGTGGCTTATGCCATAGAGACCTTAGCAGTATTAGCTTTCAGCAGGGCCGTTTATGGTTATCGGTTATCCGCTCTTGGTTTCAGATTCAGTATTTTTCAACTTCTGATTCTGCTCCTGGTGTTGTTCCTGGTTTTCATGATCAGTTATCGTGATTGGCTTTATTGGCTGATTGGCGTTATCATTGTACTTATGAGCACATCGTTTAGTTTTAGGAAAATTAGAAAACTGGTTAGATAAAAATAGAAACTCTGTAGGATAAATTATTTTCTCCGATAGATAGAAAAATATCTCCGAAAGATAAAAGAAATATCTCTCGGAGATATTTTTTTATTCCAGTAGGATATAGGATTATTCCTGTAGGATAAATAAGAAAAAGCCTTGAGAATCAGCTGATTCTCAAGGCTTTTATATGTTTTGTATCTCAAAGAAATTACTTCTTGTTGATAGCGAGGTCGATAGCTACGGCGATAGCAACAGTAGCACCTACCATAGGGTTGTTACCCATACCGAGGAAGCCCATCATCTCTACGTGAGCAGGAACTGAAGAAGAACCTGCGAACT
>OHTO01000052.1_pt1 | contig 42646 bp, 34 predicted proteins | sample 1578981 | NCBI WGS metagenome assembly OHTO01 (sample SAMEA3879573, study PRJEB24766) | human gut metagenome | biome: human-associated habitat; feature: feces | place: USA | collected 1985/1987
CGTTCTGACCAATCAGAGTTCATCACGCGGCGTGGTGACTGCCGATGCCGTGAGATTTGGCGGCGGTGTGGGACAGACGGAGCGCGGCAACGCCGGAACGAGCGGACTGCCACGTTTTCTCGAAGGGGCTCGCTATCAAGCACAATGGAGCGGTCTGCCCGACTCGCTATATAATAAGGACTGCGGACAAAACGACTACAACGACGACATCCGTTCGCGCTCTTTCTTGCTCAATTATCTGGGCGGCGGCAGTGTCTACATGCCGGGAAAAACGGGGAAAGGTGTGCCTTTCGAACTAGCGCTGGCTGTTCACAGTGACGCTGGCATACGCCACGATAATTCCATCTATGGCACACTGGGTATCTGCACCACCGTCGACGACGAAAAGAACACCACGTACCCATCAGGACTCTCGCGACAAGCATCCTCGGATTTCATCGGTATGACGATGACAAACGTGACCGACGACCTCTCGCGCCTCTTCAACATTCCTTGGACGCGACGCGAACTCTGGGACCGCAACTATGGGGAGTCGCGAACGCCGAACGTGCCTTCGGCCATTCTCGAAATGCTCTCTCACCAGAATTTCGCCGACATGAAATATGGGCACGACCCGCTCTTCAAATTTGCCTTGTCGCGGGCAGTGTATAAATCCATCCTGCAATTTGTCTGCTATGAACACGGCATCAAAAACTATGAGGTGCAACCGCTGCCGGTTCATCATTTTTCTGCCACTCTCACGCCAGAAGGCAAAGCCCTGCTGAGTTGGCGGGCAACGGCTGACACGCTCTGCGAGAAAGCTGCGCCGACGGGCTACGTGGTCTATACGAAAATCGGCGACGAGGATTTCGACAACGGACTGGTTGTTGACGGGAACACAAGCGTATTGCTGCCCGTCAGCGAAGGTTTGCAATATAGCTATAAGGTGACGGCCATCAACCAGGGCGGCGAGAGTTTTCCTTCGGAAACGCTCACGCTGCGCAGAGGCACTGCCGGGAGCAAACGCATCTTGATTGTGAACGGTTTCGAACGGTTGAGCGGGCCCGCCTGGGTGGAACGCCACGACAGCCTCGGCTTTGACCTTCGCGAAGACCTCGGCGTGCCTTATGAATATACAACGGCGTTTGCCGGAGCTCAAAAGATTTTCAACCGCAATGCCGCAGGACTCGACGAAACGCATGCCCTCGGTTTCTGCGGTAAGGAACTGGTTGGCAAGAAGGTCATGGGCAACACGTTTGACTATCCCTCTCTCCACGGCGCCGCCATTGCGAAAGCGGGAGACTACACGTTTGTGTCGGCTTCACGGGAGGCCTTCACCGATGGCACTGTCGACGCTGCAGACTACGAAATGCTCGATTATATCTGCGGCATGGAGCGCGACGCACCGCAGAATCTGCGCCCCTATAAAGCGTTGCCGCCCAGTGTCCGCAATCGCATGACGGCCTATCTCCGAAGCGGCGGCAACATGCTCCTAAGCGGCTGTTATCTCGGCAGCGACCTGAAAACGGAAAGCGAAAGGGCGTTTGCACGCAATTACCTGAAATTTGATTTTGCAGGCACGGCGTCAAACGATTCCACCGACTATGTACGCGGCCTCAACCTTTCGCTCCCCGTCCGCAAGACCTTCGACAAAGAAGGCTACTTGCTGCAAAACTGCGACAAGCTCGTGCCAGCAGACCCAAAGGCTTTCACGGCTTTTGCCTACGGCGCTGGAGGCAGTGCAGGCATCGCCTACCCTGGCAATGACTATCGCCTTTTGGTGATGGGCTTCCCATTTGAAACCATCACGTCGGGCCACGTCCGACAACAAGCCATGAAGGCGATTCTCACCTTCCTGACAAAGTGAGGTGGAAGTAAGTTTGGCCGTTTCAAGGCTTTGTGCTAACTTTGCACAGGCTGAACAGACGGAAACCGCCGTTTGGCATCGCCACAAGGCTGCCGACAGACGCTCGGAACGGTTCTCCCGCTCCAAGCCCCCTCCCAAACACGACAGCCCATATCCATCTACACTGAAACAAAAAAGACAAAATATAATGACTAAAGAAAAAGTGATTCTCACGGGCGACCGCCCCACCGGACGCCTCCATATCGGCCACTATGTGGGCTCTCTGCGCCGCCGCGTAGAACTCCAAAACGAAGGCGACTTCAAGAAGATGTTCGTATTCATCGCCGACGCACAAGCCCTCACCGACAACATCGACAACCCTGAAAAGGTGCGCCAGAATGTCATTGAGGTGGCGCTCGACTACCTCGCCTGCGGCCTCGACCCTGAAAAGGTGACGCTTTTCATCCAGAGCCAGATTCCTGAGCTCTGCGAACTCTCGTTCTATTTCATGGACCTCGTCAGCGTAAGCCGCTTGCAGCGCAACCCAACCGTGAAGTCGGAAATCCAGATGCGCGGCTTCGAAAGCAGCATCCCCGTAGGCTTCTTCACCTACCCCATCAGCCAGGCTGCCGACATCACGGCCTTCCGCGCCACCACCGTGCCTGCGGGAGAAGACCAAAAACCGATGATTGAACAGGCAACGGAAATCGTGCGCCGCTTCAACTATATCTACGGCGAAACACTCGTGGAACCGGCCATCATGTTGCCAAACAACGCAGCATGCCTCCGTCTTCCGGGCACCGACGGCAAGGCAAAAATGTCTAAGAGCCTCGGCAACTGCATCTACCTCTCTGAAACGGCCGACGAAGTACAGAAGAAAGTCATGTCGATGTACACCGACCCGGAACACATCCACGTTGCCGACCCCGGCCACATCGAAGGAAACACCGTATTCACGTATCTCGATGCTTTCTGCCGTCCGGAACACTTTGAACGCTACTGGAACGAATATGCCAACCTCGACGAGGTGAAAGCCCACTACCAACGCGGCGGACTGGGCGACATGAAGGTGAAACGTTTCCTCAACAACATCCTGCAGGAAGAACTTGAGCCCATCCGCGCCCGCAGAAAGGAATATGAAAAGGACATTCCCGCCATCTACGACATGCTGAAGAAGGGTTGCGAGGAAGCCCGCGAAGTTGCGGCGCATACCTTGGCCGACGTACGCCGCGCCATGAAGATTGACTACTTCAACGATGCCGCACTCATTCAGGAGCAGACCAAACGCTTCAGCGAATAACAAGCCCCATCGCTGCAAATTGCAAAGCCTATCGCTGCAAACAACGGGCCATACCCTGCAAACCAGCTGAAGCAGCTTTCCAACGATAGTCAAGGCCCCAACAACAAAAAGCAAGGATATGTTCTGCAATAAATGACGCTAAAAATTTGTCATTTAAAAAATTAGTACTAACTTTGCAACCCGAATTGTGGACTTTATAGTGTAGCAAACACACTGAGTACCACGTCACCCCATGAAATATAAAAATAAAACAGCATAATAAAAATGAAAAGAACATTCCAACCTCACAACAGAAAGAGAAACAACAAACATGGTTTCCGTCAACGCATGCAGACCGCTAACGGTCGTCGCGTATTAGCAGCTCGTCGCGCCAAGGGTCGCAAGAAATTGACCGTTTCTGACGAAGTACACGGCAAGAAATAAACCCAGCCGCTGAGGTTGCTCAGAAATATAAGGAGAAGCAAGGACACTCAATGTCTCTTTGCTTCTCCTTTTTCTTTTTGGCAGGTGTTCAATAAAAAACATGTTGAGCACCTGCTTACCCATTTCTCCAACGAAATAATGATGGTGGGAATATCCCCATGAGGAATCCGCCCCACCGCCAAACAGACTACGCCCTTTAGTAATGCTGCACCATTACTTAACCAAAGCGGCGCTGCCATTCCCAAAATTTCTCAACGCCAGCCTCGCCGAATTTGGCAAGGCTCTTAGCCACCTGCTCTGGTGTTCGCGTACGCTCGGGATGGCTCTTTGAGAAGAACTTGTCGGCATAGCAAACCACCTGCTCTTCAAGCGTCTCCGGCAAATAATCGCCAGGCGGCAACGGCAGATTCTGCGTGCGGATGTTCTCAGCCGTCAATCCCGTCCCCGTATGCCGTTCGCAGACGCGTGCTGTTTTCTCGTCGCCCTCCTCTCGCATCAATTCGGCGCCGAGCCGCCCGTGAATCAGATAAGGAGCTTTTCCAAAACAATGGATGGCCGGCGCGTCTGTCAAGAAGATTCCAACATCGTGCAACATAGAGGCGCGATAAAGAAAGTCACGGTCGAGATGTAGTTCGGGATGACGGTCGGCCACCGCCAAAGCCATGTCGGCCACCTGGTGGCTATGATGAAGCAAGAGGCGGCGCAAAGCGTTGTCCTCAGGATAATATTTAAAGATGATTTCTTCTGCTGTCATGGTCAAGTGAAAAATATTAGGACTGTTCTCAATATTAAGCCAAGACAAAGTTACTATTTTCCGAAGATTACACTGAGAAATCCAAGGCTTTTATTTATTTTTGCACAGGAATAGGGGGAACACGACGAGCGCTATGAACTATTCCGTGGCACCGCATGCCACCCGATGCACCTCATATTGCTCGATGTCCCCACCAACAATCTGGATTTTTTCCAAGCGACCCCATCGCCCGTCAAGAGAAGGGCGCTGCAACGAACATCAAACAATAACTTTAAATTTATATACCACGCTATGCTTATCATCGGAATTGCAGGCGGAACTGGTTCTGGTAAGACCACCGTCGTCAAGAAAATACGAGAAAGCCTGCCGGAAGGCGCTGTAGCAGTCATCCCGCAAGACTCCTATTATAATGACCAAACAGACATGCCTCTGGAAGAGCGAAAGAAAACCAATTTCGACCATCCCGACGCTTTTGAATGGCCGCTGCTTTCCCACCAGATTGCCGAACTGCGTGCTGGACGCGCCATCGAGCAGCCCACCTACTCTTACATCACCTGCACGCGTTTGAAGGAAACGGTACACGTGGAACCCTGCGACGTCATCATCGTTGAAGGCATCATGACGCTCTACGACAAAGACTTGCGCGACCTCATGGACCTCAAGATTTTTGTTGACGCTGAGCCCGACGAACGCCTTCTGCGCGTCATTGAGCGCGACATCGCCGAACGCGGACATCCGTTGGAAATGTTGATCACGAAATATCGCAACATCCTCAAACCGATGCACGATGAGTTCATCGAACCGACAAAGCAGTATGCCGACATCATCATCCCTAACGGCGGCGACAACGAGCGCGCCATACAAATGATGCGCATGTACATTCTCTCCGCCCTCATGCGCCAGAGCAATCCCAAGAAATAAACAGCATCGCCCGATGCTGTCCCCATAGGACAATGAGACCATTCAAGACAGACTTCCGCAAGCCACGCAACAACGCTTGCAGAAGTCTGTCTTTTGTTATTCCCCTCTTCCATTTCCAACGCGCCCGCCCGATTTCCCATCAGAAAAAACCATCCAACACCTGTTTCGCACAAAACATCAGGCGAAAAATGCGTCCAGCCCCTAAAAAAAAAGTAAATTTGCAGTATGATACGGAAAGTTTTCTGCAGCGGCAGAAAAATTCCCCACATATTTTACAAACTGGCAGATGTTCATAATTGGCCTGCCCTAAAACATCTATCTCATCTATGTCATTTGATTACCTCCTTAGCCGGTTCAACCTCCAAGAGATGACCGGTGCATTCGTGGTTCTCTTTGCCGTGATCGACGTATTAGGATCAACGCCTATCATTATCAACCTCAAGCAACAAGGCCGCCCCGTCAATGCCCTCCACGCCACGCTGATTTCGTCAGCACTGCTGGTTGGATTTTTCTTTGCCGGCGACGCCATGCTCCATCTCTTCAGCGTCGACATCGAGTCGTTTGCTGTCGCTGGAGCACTTGTCATTTTCTTGATGGCCCTTGAAATGCTGCTTGACGTTGAGATTTTCAAGAACATGGGACCCATCAAAGCGGCAACGCTGGTTCCAATCGTATTTCCTCTTCTCGCGGGTGCAGGTTCCTTTACGACGCTGCTGTCCCTGAAGGCCGAATACGCCTCTGTCAACATCCTCATCGCGTTGGCCCTTAACATGATCTTTGTCTACTGCGTTCTTCGCGCCACCGACAAAGTCGAACGCCTTCTCAGCGCAAGCGCCATCTATCTGCTGCGCAAATTCTTCGGCATCATCCTCTTGGCCATCTCGGTCCGCCTCTTCACGGTCAACATCTCAGCCTTGGTCGACAAAATCGGATAACGCCCCAAGAGCAGCAAGCGCCGCATCATGCCAATGGCACACTGGCCACTGCCAAACACGGCAACAGCCATCCATCAACAAAAAAACAGAGGGGGCTGCCCATCCCATAGAAGGCCGTCCCCGAAACATATCGTTTGATTTTTTAATTCAAGAAAATGACAGATCTCGAAATTGCACACGCCACAAAACTTGCCCACATCGATGACGTAGCGGCCCACATGGGCATTGTTCCCGACGAATTGGAACACTACGGGAAACACATTGCCAAGCTCCCCCTCAGCCTGATGGGAGCGCCCAAAGGCAAACTCATTCTCGTCACCGCCATCACAGCCACCAAGGCAGGCATCGGCAAAACCACCGTTTCCATCGGTCTGGCCCTGGGCCTCAACCGCATTGGCAAGAAAGCAGTCGTGGCATTGCGCGAACCTTCATTGGGTCCTTGCTTCGGCATGAAGGGCGGAGCAGCAGGCGGCGGCCACGCACAGGTGTTGCCAATGGAGCGCATCAACCTGCACTTCACGGGCGATTTCCACGCCATCACCTCTGCCCACAACATGATTAGCGCCCTGCTCGACAACTATCTCTATCAGCATGCCAAAGACGGCTTCGGACTGAAAGAGATCTTGTGGCGTCGCGTGCTCGACGTGAACGACCGCTCCCTGCGCAGCATCGTGACGGGACTCGGCCCGGCCACAAACGGCCTTACGCAGCAAGCTGGCTTCGACATCACGCCAGCTTCCGAGCTCATGGCCATCTTGTGTTTGGCCACCAGTGAGAAGGATTTGCGTCGCCGCATCGAACAGATTCTGTTGGGATATACTTACGACGGCCAACCATTCACCGTTAAAGACCTCGGCGTGGCTGGTGCCATCATGGTGCTGCTGAAAGACGCCATGGCACCCAATCTCGTGCAGACCACGGAGCAGACGCCTGCCATCGTCCACGGTGGTCCGTTTGCCAACATCGCACACGGTTGCAACTCTCTCTTTGCCACCCGCATGGCGCTCTCACACAGCGACTACACCATCACGGAAGCCGGCTTCGGTGCCGACCTCGGTGCAGAGAAGTTCTATAACATCCTTTGCCGCAAGAGCGGTCTGCAACCCGCCCTCACCGTCATCGTTGCCACCGCACAGGGCCTGAAGATGCACGGCGGCGTGGCGCTCGACGCCATCAAGGAGCCAAACCTCGAAGGACTTCGCACTGGCCTGGCCAACCTCGACCGCCACGTGAAGAACCTGCGTAGCTTCGGCCAGAGCGTAGTGGTGGTGTTCAACCGCTTTGCCACCGACACCGATGAAGAAATGGCACTCCTCAAGGCCCATTGCGAAGAAACGCTGAAGGCACCATTCGTCATCAACAACGCCTACGCTGAAGGCGGAAAGGGCGCGGAAGAAATGGCACACCTCGTGGTCGACACCATCGAAAACAACCCGTCGCAGCCGCTGAAGTTCACCTACGACGACAACGACGACCTGCGCACGAAGATTGAGAAGGTGGCAAAAACCATCTACGGCGCCGCCAGCGTCACCTTTGCCAAACCGGCCCTCAACCACATCAAGCAGGCCGAGGCATTGGGCATGAACGCCTGTCCGGTATGTATTGCCAAGACGCAATTCTCTTTCTCTGCCGATGCCAAACGCTACGGTGCGGTTGAAGGCTTCGACTTCCTCATCCGCGACGTTGTGCTCAACGCCGGAGCAGAAATGGTTGTGGCCATTGCCGGCGACATCTTGCGCATGCCGGGACTTCCCCGCGACCCGCAAGCCAACCACATCGACTATGTCGACGGAGAAATCATCGGACTCAGCTAAGCTAAGAAAAAAGAAACTTAACCAATAACCAACAGCTATCCGGATGAGGCCACACGACACAATCATCTGGATAGCTTTATTTGATTTATCATGAAAAAGATTCTTTCCATCTTCTTTGCCTTCGTCCTGGGCTTGGCAGCAGCAAGCGCCCACGACTTCAAGATTGAAAAAGGCAAGTTCTGGCTCGACGGCAAGCCCGTCACCCTGGTATGCGGAGAGATGCACTATCCGCGCATCCCGCAAGAATACTGGCGCGACCGCATGCTCCGCGCAAAAGCCATGGGCATCAACTGCATTTCGACCTACGTTTTCTGGAACATCCACGAGCGCAAGCCGGGTGTCTTCGACTTTAAGGGCGAGGCCAACCTCGCCAAGTTCATCCGCACGGCACAGGAATTGGGCCTCTACGTTGTGCTCCGTCCGGGCCCATACGTTTGTGCAGAATGGGACTTCGGCGGTTTCCCCTACTGGCTGCAAAAGAACAAGCACATGGTTTGGCGCAGCGATGACCCCGACTTTTTGGCTGCCTGCGAAAGATACATCAACCGCTTGGGCAAGGAAGTTGGAAAATACACCGTCAACAACGGTGGCAACATCCTCATGGTGCAGGTTGAAAACGAATATGGCTCCTACAGCAACGACCGCGTCTATCTTGGCAAACTCAAAGACATGCTGCAGAAAGCTGGCTTCAACGCGCCTTTCATCACCTGCGACGGTGCCGGACAGATGCCAAACGGCTACATGAAGGACGTCCTGCCAACGGTGAACGGCTCTGTGGGCGAAGAAGTGAAACGCGCCATCGACCGTTTCTATCCCGGCGGCCCCTACTTCGTGGCTGAGTTCTATCCTGCTTGGTTCGACGTGTGGGGCACCCCGCATTCGAAGCGCGACTATAAAAGCCCTGCCAAGCAAATCGACTGGATGCTGCAACACGGCATTTCTGTGAATATGTACATGTTCCACGGCGGCACCAACTTTGCTTTCACCAATGGCGCCAACACTGTCGGAAGCGGCTATGAACCGCAGCCAACGAGCTACGACTACGATGCCCCTCTGGGTGAATATGGCAACATCACACCGAAATATCTGGCCTTCCGCGAAGTGATTCAGAAAAACCTGCCAGCAGGAGAAACACTTCCGGAGGTGCCGGCACAAAATCCTGTCGCCACCTTCGCGCCGATCAAACTGACGGAAACGGCTCCCTTGGGCGCCGCCTTTAAGCGCCGCGTCGAAGCGGAACGTCCGCTGACGATGGAAGATGTTGACCAAGACTTTGGCTACATCCATTACGAAACAACCATCAAAGATGCCGTCAAAGGTCTGATGGTCATTCGCCAGGTTCGCGACTATGCCATCGTCTTTGTCAACGGCAAACGCATCGGCACGCTCGACCGCCGTCATCGCCAAAACAAGATGCAGGTGGACATCCCCGCTGGTGCCAAACTGGAGATTTTGGTTGAAAACGTCGGCCGCATCAACTATGGTCCTGACCTTCTCGACAACCTGAAGGGCATCACGGAGAACGTGACCATCGCCGGCAAGGAAGTGAAGGGATGGACCACCACGCCGCTGCCGCTCTACAACCTCAAGAAGATGCCTAAGGGCAAAGCGCAAGACGGCAACCTCGAAGGTGTGGGCTTCCACCGCGGCACCTTCACGCTCAGCGAGCGCGGCGACGTGTTCCTCGACATGAGCAACTGGGGCAAGGGTGCCGTGTGGGTCAACGGCCGCAGCATCGGCAAGTTCTGGCAAATCGGTCCGCAGCAAACGCTCTACGTGCCTGGGCCGTGGGTCAAGAAGGGGAAGAACGAAATCATCGTGTTCGACCTCGAAGATAAGGGCAACCACACCGTTGCCGGCCTGCCGGAACCCATCCTCAACACGCTGGGCACCGACCACAATGCACACAAATCCCAACAGCGCACGCAGCCCGAAGGCCAGCCCATCGTTGAAGAAGGCGACTGCCTCCTGAAGGCCACGCTGAAGAAGGAAGGCGGCATGCAGCGCTTCAATTTCAAGGGTGCCAGCACTATGCGCCACCTGCTCCTGGAGGTCAACTCTTCATACGATGACAAAAACGCTTGTCTGGCCGAAATCAACCTCATTGGTGAAAACGGCAAACCAGTTGCCAAGGACGCATGGACCGTTGTTTACGTCAACACCGAACAGGCCGACGAAGGTCCGGCTGAATATCTCTTCGACGAGTCAGCGCGTAGCTACTGGCATTCCCAGTGGAAGAAGGAGCCGACCACGGCTTTCCCACACCGCATCATCATCGACCTCGGAGAAATCCAGACCATCACGGGCATCGAAATCCAGCAACGCAACCCGAACATGCCGGGCTGCGTCAAAGATTTCAGTGTCTACGGACGTCCGCAGTTCTTCTTGTTCAACAATGCGAAGTAATACATAAAAGGGGGATTTGCAGGTCGGCTGACCTGCAAATCCCCCTTTCTTTCTTCATCCCCCTCAACTCCAACACTCCTCCATGATAAAACAAAACCACTCATCTGCAAAAGGCATCATCGTTGCCGCTGCGCTCGCCCTCGTGCTTCCTGCCAGTATGCCTGCACAGACGCTGCTGCCCAAACCGGCACATTGCGAGTTTGCCAAGGGCCACAACGCCATTGCGCGGGTTTTCTCTCTTGAAAACGCCGACACGACAACCTCCAACGCCTTCCTGACCTGGGCCAAGACGCAAGGGGCGCAAACGGGAAATGCCCCACAGAAAACCGGACAGTCGGCCTCGCGCAAAAAGCCGCAAACACCGGTGATGAAATTCGGTGCGCTCAACGGCAACAACAACGAAGCCTACAGTCTGCGCGTCACGCCCGACTCCATCATCGTCTGTGCCGACAGCGACCTGGGATTTCTGCGTGCTTCGCAAACCGCCGCCCAACTGCTCCACAAAGGCAAACTCGCCTGCGCCGATATCTCCGACCAACCCGCCTTTGAATGGCGAGGTGCCATGATCGACGTGTCGCGCCATTTCTTCCCCATCTCTTTCCTGAAAAAGCAGGTCGACATCCTGAGCCGATATAAAATCAACCGCCTACACCTTCACCTGACAGACGCCGCTGGCTGGCGCATTGAAATCAAACGCTATCCGCGCCTGATGACAGAAGCGGCATGGCGCACAGAGGCATCGTGGAAAACCTGGTGGAACGAAGGCGGACGCCGCTACTCGGCTCCCGACTCCATCGGTGCTTACGGCGGTTTTTATTCGCAAACGGAACTGCGCGACCTGGTGGCCTACGCCGCACAACGCGGCATCACCATCGTGCCGGAGATTGAAATGCCGGCCCACTCAGAAGAGGTGCTAACGGCCTATCCTGAGTTCTCCTGCACCCACGAGCCCTACAAGCAGGCCGACTTCTGCATCGGAAACGCTGGAAGCATTGATTTCCTGGAGCACGTGCTCGACGAGGTGATGAGCGTTTTCCCCTCAGAATACATCCACATCGGCGGCGACGAAGCCGGCATGGCGTCGTGGCCTTCCTGTCCGCTCTGCCAGAAGAAACTCAAGGAAATCGGTGGCAAGGAGGTGAAGGCGCTTCAGAGCTACCTCATCCGCCACATGGGCTACTATCTGAAACAACACGGACGCAAGATGATTGCCTGGGACGAGGTGATCGACGACAACCTCATGCCAGGAACGACCGTCATGGTGTGGCGCAACGCCTCATACGCCGCCGCAGCCACGAAACGCGGCTACAAGGCCATCCTCTCGCCCGGCGCCTTCTGTTATCTCGACGGTTATCAAGACGAGCCGCGCACGCAGCCGGAAGCCATCGGCGGCTATCTGCCGCTCAAAAAAGTATATGGTTTCAATCCGCTGGAATCGCTGACATTGGAAGAGCAGAAAAACGTGACGGGCGTACAAGGCAACCTCTGGACAGAATACGTTCCGACACCGGAACATGCGGAATATATGCTCTATCCGCGCATGCTGGCGCTCTCTGAAATCGGCTGGAGCGGAAACCAGACGAAGGACTATGCCGACTTCCATGCCCGCGTTCTGAAGGAGACGGAGTGGCTGCGCACGCAGTCGGTCAGTGCCTTCCCAATTGACAAAGAGCGGGGCAACCGCAAAGAATCGCTGCAAAGGGCGTTGAAACACAAAGCCTATGGCAAAAAGGTGACTTACAACCATGCCTTCCACCCCAACTACTCTGCCGCTGGAGCAACCTCTCTGACCGACGGTCTGCGTGGCGGTTGGGCCAACACCGACGGCCGCTGGCAGGGCTTCATTGGAAGACACTGCTTCGACGTGGTCATCGACCTGGAAAAAACGGAAAACATCCGCCGCGTGTCAACAGACTTCATGCAAATGTGCGGTCCGGAGATTTTCTATCCTTCGTCGTTCACGGTCTCTGTCAGCACCGACGGCAAGACCTTCAAAGAGGTATGCAACATACAGAACCCCTCAAAAAAGACCATCCAACCCGATGTGCGCACCTTTGAATGGAAGGGCCACAGCGTCAAAGCACGCTACGTGCGCCTCCAAGCCGAACCGAGCAGTTTCGGCGGCTGGCTGTTTGCCGACGAAGTGATTGTGGAATAAATCGGGCCATCCAGCGTTCCGTCAAAAAATTCAACACCGCCACCAGATAACAACACACAGGTGTTCAAAATCGTTTTTTCCAACCCTTGGTCTTACAAGATATTTGAATACCTACCGACACATAAGGCGTGCTCAAACCTCACATTCAAGCACGCCGACCAAAGAGGGGAATGCGTTGTATGCGCATTCCCCTTTTATTGTATATTGCCAAAAACCACTGGCAAAAAACGCTTTCAAACGCCCGAGAAAACACTCTGACAACTCCCGACGAGTTGCCATCTCCTGGAATTTCTGCAAGCCCTAATAGAAAAGTCATCGATTCGCGGCCGCGAATCGTGCTACTCGCGGCCGCGAGTAATGCTACCGTCGGCCGCGAGCAGCGCTACCTGCGGCCGCGAATCGACAACTTGTCACGCTTTTCAGGAAGACTTAATGGTGAATGCATGTATCTGCAATCGTGTAGTAAAGCCTCTGAATGCGGACAAATGATAATTTACCGACGCTTGACCGTTCATCAGCAATGGCAAAAGCTCGTCTCGTTGCTTAGTCAAAGCCATAATCTCTTGGTTGTTTTTGACTATTGCGTCAAAAATTGGGCAGAGCTTTTCTTCTAATTTGTTAGCAACATCTATATTTGGTGGAAGGGCGATAGTGCTTTGCCTTAAATGGTCTTGCGTTATATGTCCCATTGTTGTCTTTCTTGCCTCTGCTATTTGCTTGAATACACCAACATAATGTATTAGCTGGTAGAAATAGAAAGAGCGTGGATAACCATTCTTTGATGTAACCTTGAATATATGTTGGTTCAATCCGCCATTGCCATAAGCCCACAGCATTACTTCTAAAGAAGCAGACCATGAGAATAAAACATCACCATCAAATACCTTTACATCATCGGGAATATCAGCCTTTACCCATTCTGTATCAGCAGATAAACCATCGTGCATTTCTTTAATCTTGATAACAGGCAATTTGTTATTATCTGTTGGGCGGTATTTCTGACACGCCAAGCCGTTTGTGTATTCTGCTATATCCAACAACGTACCGCAATGCCACCCCTGCGGTATATCACGCTTCAGCTTATCATTCCACACCATAGCCCCACCACTTGACTTATACGGCTTGCCCTCCTCATTCGGGAAGTCAAACTGCACAAACCAATAGTCATAGAGCTGCTTTGCTATCGCCTCTAAATTATCATTTATCTGCTTGTTGAGTTCAATCTTACCGTCAAGAGAATCCAAAATATCAGCAATGGTATTTGGGATATTATCATTTGGAACTCGAATGATTAGGTTTGCCAAATTCTCTTGTGAGAATGTAGGGATGGCACTTCCTCCAACAATTCCGTATATCTGTTTCTGAAATTCGTCAGTTTTGAGGAAATATGCAAGATATACAGGGTTAATCTGTATATCCTTTAGAACTACAAACTGCGGATTGAGTGTCATCGGATGCTCAACATTGCGAATAATAGCAGTTCTACCATATGAATTGCCTGTTTTGACAATCACTATATCATTTGGAGCAATCTTTATCTCTGGTGACTCTTCATATTTCTCCCAACTTATATATGTGCATTTAGACAAATCCATTATGCCATCAACAATATTTGAAGGGCTTAATGAAATTGCACCATTTGAAGGAGATGACACCAAATCTTCGGTAGTATAGCCACGAAAACCTATTCTACCAAAGATTTTGCAAATATCCCCCAACTTATATTTTTTGTATTCCATTAGTCATATTTATTCTTTATCCAGTAATCCTCTCACTTCCTCATCAAAATCCGAGTCAATTCGTTGCGTCTTATTAAAAATATCGTATTCCCCTTCCGCTTTCTTTTTGGCTTGTGCTGCAGATATTTTGCCTTTATCTGGCAAAATTTGGTAGCGACGGAAGGTAAGAAACTCATTGACACTTGCAGAAAACTGCGACATGTTGAACGTGTTTTCACGCTCAATAAGGTCCTCTATATAGTCGAAGAAACCTGTAACAGCACGCTCCAATTGTCGGATCTCCTTTTCTTGCAGATAGTTCTTGGCTATGCTGACATCCGATTTTAGAATACGCCCATCGGGAGCGTTCTTCCATGTAGTCAATCCCATGTGGTCTTTCGTGTGGTCTGCCTTTGAATAGATAATCTCCGCAGCAGTCTGCCCAGTGATGGCATAGTGAAAGCGGTTTTGTATCATCGCATAGAAATCACGTGTAGTCGGTGAGTTCTTGTCATAGTCGGTGCTACATTCAGCGTAGATGTCTGTTATTTGTTGCCAGATACGACGTTCACTCGCACGGATAGAACGCACACGCTCAAGCAATTCGCGGAAGTAGTCCTTGCCAAACACAGCCGTTCCCTGCTTCAAACGTTCGTCGTCCATGGCAAATCCTTTCTTGATGTACTCACTTAAAATTTTAGTGGCCCATTGACGAAATTTAGTGGCTTTGAGAGAATTGACGCGATAACCCACTGCAATAATCATATCAAGATGATAGAAGTCAACCAACTCCTCAACTTCACCACGAATGCCTCTATTTACGACAGTTGCAATTTTTGCAACTGTCGTATCTTGTTGGAGTTCCCCCGTCTTGTAAATATTTGATATATGTCGGCTTATACCAGATTTATCAACCCCAAAAAGTTGAGCCATAGCCTTTTGCGTACACCAAAGCGTTTCTTCCTTGATGACCACTTGCACTTTGCCCTCAGCTTCGGGCATGGTGTATAATAGGAACTGAATTTCGTTACTCATTGTCTTTCCCCACGTTTTCATTAAACTTCAAGCTTTGCAATTGCGCCATTATCTCCTTTTCCAACCGATGACTCTCTTCAAACTGTTCGGTAAGCGTCTGCTGGAAGTTTGCCATTCGGCGGTTAAACTCTTCCTCTGTGATGTCCACATAGTCAATCTTTATATCGAAATACTGACCAGCAGAGAGACTGTAGCCTTTCTCCTTAATTTCATCGTAAGTGACAGCCACCGAAAAGTCATCAACAGCCTCGCAGTTGCGGAATGTGTGGACGATCTGCTCTACTTCAAAGTCGCGTAAACGGCTCTTCTTGTTATTACCCTCTTTATATTCTTCGCCCAACTTACTGGCATCAATCAATATCACCTTGTCGGTCTTGGCTGACTTATCGAAGAATAGCACCGAAACATTCGTACCCGTGGTAGCAAACACGTTGCTCGGCATCGACACTACACCATACACCCAATGCTCATCAACAATGCGTTGCAAAATACGTTTTTCCACACCACTCTTGGCTGTAATAAACCCTGTCGGAATAACAATAGCACCCTTTCCGTTTGGTTTCAACGAATTAAGTACATGCTGAATAAAGCAAGTGTAAATAGCCATTTTGGGCTTTGTCGGATCAACTTTCTTCACCGCATTGGGCACACCAGCCCAAAAGCGAATGGAATCCGTTGCCAACGTTTCGCGGAACTCGGGAAAGTCGAGTTTGAACGGAGGATTGCTCACAATGAAATCAAATTTCTTCAGTGTGCCGTTATCCTCCTTGTGCGAAGGCTCGGTGAGCGTATTGCCCTGCACCACATTTTGCAACGAAGAGGCAAAGTTATTGAGAATGAGATTCAAGCGGAGCATTTCACTCGATTTTTCTGAAATATCCTGGCTGTAGATGGTGCAACGTTCCTCACCAATCTGGTGTGCCAAAGCCATCAGCAATGTACCTGTACCTGCCGATGGGTCGTAGCAAGTGACTCCACGAAGTTCCGCATCATCACCAACAAGCAAACGTGCCATCACCTGTGCTATGGCACGTGGCGTATAGTATTCAGCATATTTTCCGCCACCAGCATTGTTGAATCCTTTCAGCAGATGCTCGAAAATGCGTGAGAAGAAATCGTACTTTTCACCGAACACATCTTCAAAATTGAACGAAGCCACATTGCGCATCAATGAACGGGCAAACTCATCGCGTTTTTGCGTATCGGTAACATAGTTGGTGATGGTGTTGAAAATATTTACTTTGTTCTTGCCCGAAGTTGACACCGAGAAGTTGCGAGCATTGAGGTTGGCAATGTCCACCAACGTTTGGTCAAGTAAGGTAGAAAAATCACCTTGACTTGATGCGTTATAAAGATGTGAGAGCGTATGTTCTGGGCGCAAGCGCGGCACAGAAGCCGGCAGATAGCTGAACAAGTCCTCTACCTCTTCGTCGGTAAAAGTGTCGTATTCAGCATCCCATTTTTCAGCATTACGCAAGCGTTCGCCATACTCTTCATCGAGTTTGGCTTCATAGCCAAACTTGTCGTTGAAGAACTTATAGAGAAACATTTCAGTAACGATGCGATATTCGCTACCCGTTCCTGCCAATCCAAAGGCATTGGTTGTACTCTTCAGCGAATCAATCAATGCAATGGTGGCATCTGATATGTTGATGTTACTACTCATTTGTAGTTGTTATTTAGCGTTGATGTATTGTTGTAAATATTCGGTGGTGATGAGGTTGTTGATGTATTTGCGGTCTTTCAAGTCAGCGCGGATGTGCATACTGCGCAATTCCTTGCCGATGATGGCCAATACATCATCCTTGAAGCTTTCTTCGTTGTCGAGCATGTGAATATTAAGGAACAAACGATGGTCTATGTCCTGTTTCATTTTACTTAGATTCTCAGCAATCTCATACTCCTCGGCCGAGATTAAGGGGCGTTTAACACGTTGTCTATTGGTTTCTTCAATACGCTTGTGGATACGCACAAAACGCTCATCGCCCTCATATTTCTTTTTGAGTAAATTGTTGCGACGATTGATTTCACGGATTTTCTTCATCACCTCATCCATGTAGTCAATGCTTTCCTTAGCATCGCTTGTATCTTTAGGAATAAAACCTTTCTTGCGAAAATATTCGCGGAACTCGTCAGCCAACAGCACATACTTTTCTTCCTTCGTATCAAAGTTTGCTTCAAACTCTGCCTGTACACGTTCGCAGCGGTCGCGGATATCATTAACCATGATACGCAACTCCTCTGGCAAACCACGTTTAAACTCAAACTCGAGTTCAGATAATGCCACATTGATAATGCCCGACACGTCAGCTTTGTGTTCCGTGTTATTGAGCAAGTTTAAGCGTTCGATGCGGTGCGTTACTTCCGTTATCATAGTGGAAAATGCCATAGAGGGCAACGTGCGGAGTTTCTCCTTCGTCTCCTCATCCCCCAACGAGCGTGCCTGATTCACAACGGCCTTTGCATCGGCCAAAGCGGTGCGCAGTTCGTAGAGCGTTTCCTTTGACTCTATGTCGTCAAGTTGCTGGCGGAACTCCTCCATATTGTCGGTTGAAAAGTTGAAAAGCAAACTTTTTACCTGTTTCACTTTTTCAGCCACCTCCTCAGGTGTCACCAGTACATCTTCTGCAATGTGTTGTCCTTCAAGTGGAATTCCGTTATCGTCAGTAGTGCGATTCAATTCGCGCAGGTAGCGGTTATTTGTCTGATCAAAATTCTCTTTGATATTCACGAAGTCCACCACGTAACCATACTTAAAATCGCGGTAAGGACGATTGACACGTGTAAGGGCTTGCAACAAATCATGCCCATCAAGTGAACGTCCAAGGTAGAGTTTCTTCAGTCGTGGAGAGTCAAAACCAGTGAGCAACATTTTATTGACAATCAGCACATCAACCTCCATCTGTTTTTTGAAGCCTTCGATATACTCCTTCCGTTCCAACTTATCTCCTTCATCATGAAGAATGAGTGAAGCTGTGAGCGGTTTCAACTTGTTGCCGCCATAGAGCATTGGATCTTCTGCAGCCACGAGCAAATTATTCTCTTTTTTCTCTTCCATATGCTTGGCAAAACCAAAACGATTCTGCCACAAGCGGAACAATTCACGTGCTTGCGGATTGGTTTTGCAAACAATCATCGCTCCAACAGTATCATCATCCTGTTGCAATCGGAATCGGCGGAAGTCGGAAATTATATAGTCGAGCAACGCATTCAAATAACTTTCGTGCTCAATGATTTTATTGCGGTCAATGTCGCTCTTCTTCACTTCAACACTCCCAGCCAGTTGGTCGAGAATGCTTTCGATTTTTTCCTTATAGATGGTTTCTACAGGTTCACGCATCAGTTTGCAAGTGTAACCATCTGCAATCGATTTATCATAATAATAAGTGTGGATGTAATCGCCAAATACTCGCCACGACTCGCGTTCTTCACGCAATAGCGGTGTACCTGTCAGCGCAATCTTGACTGATTCGGCGTCTGCTTCAAGCAAATTGGCCAAGAAACTGCCTTTTGGATTATAGCCACGGTGTGCCTCGTCAATAAAGAATATACGCTGCATGTGTGTGTTATACGATTCGCCCAACTTCACCTGCGTTTTATCTTCCTTGAACTTTTGAATGTTTACAACCATAATTTCAAGTCTACCTTCACTATTATGCGTGAGAGCATTGCTGGCTATATCATCCATCAACTCCGTACGACTTTTGGCATTATGCACAATAAGTCCACGGGCGGCAAACTCATCAGAGGCTTGTTCCATCAAATCAATGCGGTCGACAATGAAATAAAATTTCGCAACTACATTTCGCTTGGCAAAATAATCAGTTAAACTGCGTACAGAGTAATAAGCCAAAGCCGTCTTTCCACTACCTTGCGTGTGCCAAATAATGCCGCTTTTCATGCCTTTGTCCAACGTACGACGAATGGCATACGAGGCAAACATTTGTTGATAGCGCATTACATGCTTTTGCAACTCCGTGCCGATAGTGCCGTCTTCAAGTTCGACTTTACGTTCCACATAAGCAAAGCCGTATCTGAGCAAGAACAAGAAACGTTCTTTGCTCAACATTGATGTAATGATACGGTTGGTTGGCGTAGTTGGCTGTTTGTTGGTCTGGTATTCGTTCAGACTTCTTAAAACAACACAGTTGCGATGTCTCAAAACCTTGTTTTCAATATCTGATGACAGAGGGAGATAGGGAAATCGAGCAACAAACTTTTTATCCTCCTCACGGAAGACATTGAAGAAAGCTTTTGAAAAAGAAGAGCAGCAATAGAATGCACCTTGAATGGGAACACGATTGGTGTTGTCGTATTCTTGGTTGTTTGAAAATATCATCAACTGCGTAATATTGAAGAAGCTACGAAAACACTTTTTGCTCATACGCACATTGATACGATCGCGTTCGGCCAATATACCCTCATGATTATTAGGCTTTTTCACTTCAATAAAAGCCAAAGGCATGCCATTTACAAAACATGTAATATCAGGACGAAATTCATCATCCGTCTCATCATTATGACATGTAAACTCGGTTGTAACGTGCCATTCGTTGTTGTCTGGATTTTCAAAATCAACGAGTTTAACGCCGCTATTGGCTGAGAGCAAAGCATAAAATTCGCGTCCCAAGTCAGCGTTATCAGAGATATTAATAATCTTAGAATAAAGCATTGACACCTCTTCGCCTGTTGCATCAGGATTTATATGCCTAATCGACCGCAAGAAAACATCTGTCAAAATATTTGTCTTGTGGTCGTATGCCATTATGTCTTTCTCATCCAAGTATTCATAGCCTAACTTGCATAAATGCAATGCAGCTGGCACTTGTACTCTTGTATTTTCATTAAAGTTGCTCATACCTTGCCTTTTATTTACTAAAATCTCCCCTAACAAAGAGGGCAGGAAGTAACAATAATTCGTATTTTCCTCACCAATTAGATATACCAATCAACTGATTTACAATAGAAAATAAGTACATTATTATAGATGCAAATATAGACATTTTGAACGAGCTTGCCAAGATTCTATCCGCCAAAGAACAAGTTCAAACCACGTTTTGTTGTCATGCCAGCGCAGGGGAATGGTAGAATCGTTCGATATTTCCGCATTTCATCATCGCTCTTCGCTTTCATAGCATCAACAAAAAAACGCTGACTGAGCGAACTCAATCAGCGTCGTTTTAGTTGGGGTACCCGGACTCGAACCAGGAAAGACAGGACCAGAATCTGTAGTGTTGCCAATTACACCATACCCCAAACTCGCTTTGTAATCAGGTTTCCTGCTTGATTACGGGTGCAAAATTAGGGATTTCTTTTTATACCTCCAAACTTTTCAAGAGATTTTTTTGATTTTTCTTCAAAAAAAATAATTTCGGGCCTTCGCGCCCCTGGTTTTCCTTGGTTTTCGGGGAAAATCTTCGGGAAACGCGGAATCTTCCATAACTCATTCCTGTTCCAAATTCTCGTCCTCCACCAATTCTTTTTGTTCTTCGGGCCAATTGACGAGATAAAGTCTGTCGGTGGTGCGAGTGAAAGCGGTATAAAGCCAGCGCAGATAAGAAGTGCCGCCCATTTCCGGGGCGATGTAGCCCTGGTCAACGAAAACACGGCTCCACTGTCCGCCCTGTGCCTTGTGGCAAGTCACGGCGTAGGCATATTTGATTTGCAAGGCATTATAATAAGGGTCTTCGCGCAAGCGTTTCATGCGTTCTTTCTTCGTCGGGATGTCGGCATAGTCGGCCAAGACGTTTTCATAGAGGCGCATTGATTCCTCGGAGGTCAGCGCTGGGGATTCGGAAGTGAGCGTGGAGAGCAAGACGCGGCAGTCGATCTCCGCATCGTCATAGTCGGGAAAGCGCAATGTGGCATCAGCAAACTGGAAGCCGTGCATCTCATGAACATTTCTCAACCGCACCACTTCGGCTGTATCGCCGTTGGCGATGAAGGAAAAGAGGTTGTCGGTCTGCGAAGCACTTTGGCCGTCGGCCTGTTTTTCCTTTGATGCCTGCATGGTCCAATAATAATTGTTTTTCACGGCCATCACGATGTCGCCACGCGTCAAGAGTTCTTCGCGGTCGAAGATGCGGGCGCGAATGCCGTTATTATAGACATTGGCACGCTTGTTGGAACGCGTCACGACAATGGTGTCCTGCGTGCCACAATCGGAATAAGCCGACTCAAGGGCCTCTATGAGCTCGTTGCCTGGCAGAAAACGCACCTCGCCGTGGCGACTGGCGGTGATGCGGGGCAAGAGTTCCGCGCCCTGCGAAAGATATTCGCGCAAACGCGTGGCGCCAGCAAGCACGCCCGACTCTGCCGACTGGCGCACCACTTCTGTCAGCGTAATCTCCGCCACTTTCAGACCATAATTCTGCAGCAATTCCTTGTTGAGCGCGGGACTTTCTTCCTCGCCGACTGGCGGCAACTGCGCGGTGTCGCCCACAAAGAGCAAGCGGCAGCCTTCGCCTTCATAAACGTAGCGCAACAAATCATCAAGCAACACACCAGACCCGAAAACGCCAGATGCTCCCGAACCGCTGCCAATCATGGATGCCTCGTCAACGATGAAAAGGGCATGCTGCAGTTTGTTGAAACCCAACGAGAAACGTGTACCTTCGCCCTGAAATGTCTGCTGACGATAGATGGTCTTATGGATGGTGTAAGCCCGCTCTCCAGCGTGGGCTGAGAAGACCTTTGCCGCACGGCCCGTCGGCGCCATGAGCACCACGGTGCGTTGCAGGCGCTTCATGGTCTTCACCAAAGCCCCCACCAACGTGGTTTTCCCCGTACCAGCATAGCCCTTCAAGATGAAGGCTGCCTGCGGCACGGGGGTGGTGAGAAAGCGCGAGAGGTATTTCACGGCCAAAGCCTGGCGTGGGGTGAAATCCATGGAAAAATCGTCGGCGATAAATTCGGCCAGAGTGTCTTCAATCATCAGAGTAACGCTTTAGGGGAGAGGGGGTTGATTGGCGTAAGGCCCTATTTGAAGCCCATATTTCCTACAAATGTAACATATTTATAGTAAATAATTGGATTGTTCAAACAAAAATACGTACTTTTGCAAAAAGTTCATACATCACGAAACATTTCATGGATTTACCCAACGACCCGATGATGCTCTTCAGCGTCATCAATATGAAACTGCGCGACCAATATTCTTCGCTCGACGAGCTCTGCAAAGGGATGGACATCGACCGCGAAACGCTGGAAAAGAAGTTGGCGGCAGTTGGTTTTGAATACAGCGAGCAACACAACAAGTTTTGGTGAACGGACGGTTGGTATGCACAGACGATTTCCGCCACGACGCATACCCTCACGGTTTCCAACCACCGATTTTAATTATCCACTCGATGCCAACATGACGAAAAAAGAGTTTACAACACTTGTCTGGCGCTTCCTGAAGCGGTATCCGTTGGCTTGCTTCTGCATTCTCCTCACGTGGTATCTCTGCCTTTTCAAACCGCCACACACGCGGCTCGACGAAATCCAGAATATCGACAAGATTGTTCACGTGACGATGTATCTCGGCACTTGCACCATCATCTGGATTGAATATCTCCGCAGCCACTTCCGCGAACAGACGCGCAAAATCATCCTGTGGGCCATCATCGCCCCCATCCTGATGAGCGGCGTCATCGAACTGGCGCAAGAATACTGCACCGAAGCGCGGTCGGGCGAATGGGCGGATTTCGCCGCCAACAGCACTGGCGTGGTATTGGCGGCCTTGCTCGGCCACTTCGTTTTGCGCCGACACATCCATCCCAAAAACAAAGACAACGACTCCAAAGAACAAGGAGGAAGAGCACGGGATTAACAGTCCTTCTCCATCAACCTCAAAACATATTGAACCTCAACGCATCATGTCTAATTCCCTGCCAGAAACGTTATTTCTCCGACTGTCCGGCAATGCCCTCCACATGGCACGCTATGACGCAGACAATCCGACGAATTTCGCCTACTCGGCCTACCGGTTGAATCCGCAGATTTCTCTGGCAGCAAATTTGCGCGAGGCGGGACGCACCGAAGAACTCATGCAGGCACCACTGCGAGGGATGGTACAGGTGTTGGTCGACACGCCAGTCACCTATGTGCCGCTGGCCGACTTTGAGGAAGACCACTGCGAAAGCACTTACAACCTGTGCTACCCGCCGGAAGGACGCCGACGCATTTTCTATGACGTGGTGGCCAACATCAACACGGTGGTGCTCTTCTCGCTCCGCGAAGGTATCTGCCGCGCATTGGAGGATTATTTTGAGAGCGTCAACTATGTCTCCACGCTCACCGCTCTCGTGCGCTATTTCGCCACGAAGGGGCTCGGGCAAACGACTGAAAAGCGCGAATTTGTCTATCTGAGCAGCAACCACGCCCATGTCTTTGTTTACGAGGGCAGCCGCTTCCTGGTGGGCAACAGTTTTGCGACACACAACCAGCAGGACACGGTTTATTTCGCCTTGAACATTGCCCAACAGATGGGACTGAAACTGGCGCCGCAAAACGAAACGGACGACGAGGGAACTGACGAGCGCTGCGACCGCTTTTATGTTGCCGGCGAGACGACAAACCGCAACGCGATTGCCAAAATGCTGGAAGACTATGCAGTCAACGTGGTCAACATCAACGCCAGCGCGGAATTTAACCGACACCCCGCAGCTACCGCGCCCGACATCCCCTACGACCTGGTCACCCTGCTTTTGGCCAACACGAAAGGCGCTTTCTGAGGCACACAACGGATGCCTGCTTTCCCAAACATCAAATATTCTGAGGAGCACTTCTCTGCTTCTCTCAACAACAAACATACAACCCATGCGCATCATAACAGGACAATATAAAGGAAGACACTTTGAAGTGCCTCGTTCGTTTAAAGCCCGCCCAACGACCGACTTTGCGAAGGAGAATCTCTTCAACGTGCTCCGCGCCTACGTTGACTTCGAGGAGACTCGCGCGCTCGACCTCTTCGGAGGAACGGGCAGCATCAGCCTTGAACTCCTCTCGCGCGGCTGCCGCCAGGTGGTGACCGTTGAACGCGACCGCCAACACGCGGCCTTCATCCGCTCCTGCTTTAAGGCGCTGGATGATTCTGCAGCCACATTGCTCTGCGGCGATGCACTGCGTTTTATTGAACGTTGCCGCGAATCGTTTGACCTGGTCTTTGCCGACCCTCCCTACGCGCTCAAGGAATTGGGCGAACTGCCCGACAGGGTGATGAAGGGGAAGATTGTGGCTGAAGACGGTTTGTTCGTACTCGAACACGGCAAGGACTACGACTTCAGCAACCACCCTGATTTCATTGAACATCGCGCATACGGCAGCGTGAATTTTTCTTTTTTCCGACATTCGCACCACGTCCACCACGACGGAAACGAAATGCCGGCTAATGACGTATGTACCCCTGAGAAACCTTAGTTGCAGCTTTCACACAGATGGATATGTGGAAACGCAAACAAAAGGGAATCGCCACACCATCAGATACATCACACAACACCAAAAATAAAAGCAGCCTGCATTTCTACACTTGAATGCAGGCTGCTTTTGTTTAAGGATGTTCCGAAGGGCGGCGACTGCATTCTTTGCAGGTCTCTATTTTTCATAAAAACAAAATTTCTGGAACATCACAATATATTAACCCTCGACAATATGCTGAGAATTGCTATTCAGGCCAAAGGCCGACTGAATGAAGACACCACTGCCCTGCTCACTGATGCGGGCATCGCCATTGCTTCAAGCAAACGTAAACTCATTGCCCGTGCAAGCGGATTCGAATTGGAAGTGCTCTATCTTCGCGACGACGACATTCCGCAAGCTGTGGAGATGGGCGTGGCCGACGCCGGCATTGTCGGCAGAAACGAAGTGGCAGAAAAAGGCATGGACGTCAGAGAGGAGATGTGTCTCGGCTTTGGCGCGTGCCGCATCTCTTTGGCGGTGCCGCGCGACACGGACTACAACGGACTGCAATGGTTCAACGGGAAACGCGTGGCCACGTCCTATCCGAGAATCCTCAAGCGTTTCTTCTCAGAGAAGGGCATAGAGGCTGAAGTTCACGAGATTGCAGGCAGCGTGGAGATTGCACCGGCTGTTGGCATGGCCGATGCCATTTTCGACATCGTTTCTTCGGGCGGCACATTGGTGCAAAACGGATTGCGCGAGGTGGAAAACGTTTTTCCCTCGGAGGCTGTGTTGATTTCAAACACGGGACTGCCAGAAGAGAAACGCGCCGAAATCGAGAAACTCAAATTCCGCTTCCGCTCCATCGTTGACAGCCGCGGCATGAAATACGTGTTGATGAATCTGCCGAAAAACCGCCTGGAAGAAGCCGTTGCCCTGCTGCCGGGCATGCGAAGCCCAACGGTGCTCTCGCTGGCCGACCCGGAATGGTGTAGTGTGCATTCCGTTATCAGAGAAAACGAACTCTGGGAGAAGATTGAACAGCTGAAAGCACTCGGCGCTGAAGGTATTCTGGTACTGGCTTTGGAAAATATGATACGATAGGCTCCGAAACAGAAAACAATATATTATGGAAATACTGAATAACCCCTCACGCGACACCTGGGACGCTCTGACGGAGCGCAATATCCCCAACGACGCGGCCATAGAGGAAAGTGTGCGAGAGATTGTCGCCACTGTTAAAGCGCAGGGCGATGAAGCACTGCGCACTTATGCCCAGAAATTTGACGGGGCAGAGATTACGGAGATTGAAATAAGCGAGGCGGAACGCCAAGCGGCCACTGCAAAGGTGGCGGAAAACGTGAAACGGGCCATTGCCACTGCCGCCAAGAATATCGCGGCCTTCCACGCCGCGCAACGTCCGGCTCCCGTTGAGGTGGAGACAGCAAAAGGCGTCTGCTGCTACCAACGGGCCGTGCCAATCCAACGCGTTGGCCTTTACATTCCAGGCGGACAGGCACCGCTTTTCTCCACCGTCTTGATGCTGGGACTTCCGGCACGCATTGCGGGCTGCAAAGAGGTGGTGCTCTGCACCCCGCAAGGACATGACGGAGAGGTTGCTCCCGAAATCATCTACGCAGCGAACGTTTGCGGCATCACACACATCTACCGCGTCGGAGGGGCGCAAGCCATCGCGGCAATGGCCTACGGCACGGAGAGCATCCGCCGCGTTGACAAGATTTTCGGACCGGGCAACCGCTTCGTCACGAAGGCCAAACAAATCGTGAGCCAGACGACGGCCATCGACATGCCTGCTGGTCCCTCGGAGGTGCTGGTGATGGCCGACGAGTCGGCCGTTCCCGCTTTTGTGGCTGCCGACATGCTTTCTCAAGCGGAACACGGGCGCGACAGCCAGGCCATGCTGGTGTGTTCATCCGTGGAAATCGCTGAAAGGGTGAAAACGGAAATCGCCCGACAAATGCAGTTGCTACACCGCCCAGATGCGTTGGAACATTCTCTTTCACACAGCCGTCTTCTGGTGTTCAACGACACGCAGACCATGATTGACTTTGCCAATGCCTATGCGGCAGAACACCTGATCATTTCCATGGAACGTCCTTGGGAAGTGGCGCAAGAGATTACGGCGGCGGGGAGTGTTTTCATCGGTAACTACTCTCCGGAGAGCGCCGGCGACTATGCCTCTGGAACGAACCATACGCTGCCGACAAGCGGTTGGGCACGCTCTTTCAGCGGCGTAAATCTCGACAGTTTCCAACGCAAAATCACGTATCAGGAACTCACGACTGAAGGACTGAAGGGCCTCTCTGAAACCATCATCTCTATGGCGGATGCCGAAGGACTGGACGCCCACGCCGCAGCGGTGAAGGTGAGAACTGGAATGATTTGACATTGACAGCGGAGGCTGGACCTGCAGGTTTAACTCCGCGCAAACAGTTTGCAAGATATGACTGAAAACAAGCATCCTCTACAATATGTGAGGCCAAATATTCTGGCCCTCGCGCCCTATTCCACCGCCCGCGACGACTATCAAGGCGGCGACATTTCTGTTTGGCTCGATGCCAACGAGAGTCCGTATGAGAACGGTGTCAACCGATACCCCGACCCACACCAGAAAGCGCTCAAGGCATTGATTTCTGAAATAAAGGGAATCGGCGTGGAGCAGATTTTCGTGGGCAACGGAAGTGACGAAGCCATCGACCTCTGCTTTCGGATTTTTTGCCGCCCCGGCATCGACAACGCCGTGGCCATCACGCCGTCGTATGGCATGTATGAAGTGGCGGCGGCAACGAATGATGTGGCACTGCGACAGGTGGCGCTCAACACGGATGATTTCTCGCTGCCAACGGAACGCCTGCTGGCGGCCTGCGACGAGCACACGAAACTGCTGTGGATATGCTCGCCAAACAATCCGACGGGCAATGCTTTTCCGCTTTCCCAACTGGAAGAACTGGCTGAGAGGTTCAACGGGATGCTCGTTGTGGACGAGGCTTATGCCGACTTTTCCGACAAGGGGTCGTTGCTCGCCACGATGGAGCGCCACGAGAACCTGATCGTTCTGCAAACGCTCTCCAAGGCGTGGGGAATGGCCGGATTGCGCTTGGGACTGGCCTTCGCCCATCAGGAGGTGGCGGCTTTGTTTGCCCGCGTGAAATATCCTTACAACGTGAACGGGCCGACGCAGCGGGCCGTGATGGAACGGCTGAGAGCGGGCGTCGACGCGCAGATTGCCGAAATCCGCTCTGAGCGCGAACGCCTTGCGAAGGTGCTCCCAACGATAGGCATCGTGGAGAGGGTGTTTCCAAGCGACGCGAATTTCTTCCTAATAAAAACGCCTGATGCGACACGGGTGTATGAAGCGCTGGTCAGACAGGGCATCATTGTGCGCAACCGCAACAGCATGACGGGATGCCAGGGCTGCCTGCGCATCACCATCGGCACGCCGGAGGAAAACAACCGACTTATCAACACGCTGAAATCTATCACGCATGAAATCTGAAGACACGAAAAGAGAGGGGCGCAAACGCGCCATATTCATTGACCGCGACGGGACAATCATCAAGGAACCTGCCGACGAGCAAATCGACAGTTTGGAGAAACTGGAATTTGTGCCGGGCGTTATCTCTGCCTTGGGAAAGGTGGTCGGCCAGGGCTACGAACTGGTCATGGTGAGCAATCAAGACGGACTCGGAACGCCTTCGTTTCCTGAGGATACGTTTTGGCCGGCCCACCAGAAAATGCTCGACACGCTGAGCGGCGAGGGCATCTGCTTTGACGCGCAACTCATTGACCGCCACTTTCCTGAAGACAACGCGCCGACACGGAAACCGGGAACGGGAATGCTCACAAAATATATGGACGGGAGCTACGATTTGCAACGCTCGTTTGTAATTGGCGACCGCGCTTCCGACATGGAACTGGCACACAACTTGGGCGCTCAGGGCATTTTGCTGCAAACACCGGAATGGGCTGAGGAGAACGTGGGCGAAGAGATACGGAAGGACATCGTGCTCGCCACGCCACACTGGAGCGAGATTGCGGAACGGATTCGGCGCACGGAAAGGCGGGCTGAAATCAGGCGCAAGACGGCGGAGACGGACATTCACGTGGTTGTGGACCTCGATGGCGCTGGAGAGACGCACATTGACACCGGACTGAAATTTTACGACCACATGCTCTCGCAACTGCCCCACCACGCTGGCATCAGCTTGACGGCGGTGTGTCACGGCGATTTGGAAGTGGACGAGCACCACACGATGGAAGATGTGGCAATTGCCATCGGCGAAGCCATCTACGAGGCTTTGGGCGCGAAGCGCGGCATTGAGCGCTACGGGTTTGTATTGCCGATGGACGAGAGCCGCGCGATGGTGTTGCTCGACTTTGGCGGCAGGGCTGATTTCTCCTGGGACGTGGACTTTACACGCGAATATATCGGAGACACGCCGACGGAAATGTTCCGCCACGTGTTCCACAGTCTCTGCGTGGCCATGCGCTGCAACCTGCAAATCAGTGCGAAGGGCGAAAACCAACACCACCTCATCGAAGGGGTGTTCAAGGCGTTTGCACGCGCTCTCCGCGCTGCCATACACCGCAACGTCTTCAGCTATGACTTGCCATCGAGCAAAGGGATGCTGTGAGGCAGAATACACTTGATTTAGTGATAGTACTTATTTACAGACACCACCAATTATGATAGCAATCATCGACTATAAAATGGGGAATCTGCGTTCGGTTGAGAACGCACTTCAGCGTCTGGGGGCGGACTTTCAGGTCACGTCTGACGCCGCTGTCATCCGTCGCGCCGACCGCGTTTTGCTGCCAGGCGTGGGAAACTGCGGCAAGGCGATGGAGAATTTGAAGGAATCTAATCTGATTCCTGTGATAAAGGATTTGCGCCGCCCTGTGCTCGGCATCTGCGTGGGCATGCAGGTGATGTGTCGCGACTCTGAAGAGGGCAACGTGGCGTGTATCGGACTGTTTGACGCACACGTGCGGCAATTTGAAGCGACAGCGGAGGTGAAGGTGCCGCACGTGGGATGGAACCAACTGGGGAACCTGGAAAAGGCGTTGTTTAAAGATGTTGACAGCGGTAGTTTTGTTTACTACGTCCATTCTTATTATGCCAATCTCTGCCCCGACACCATCGCCACCACCCAGCACGGACTGCTCTTCAGCGCGGCACTGAAATATGAGAATTTCTATGGCACGCAATTTCACCCCGAGAAGAGCGGAGACGTGGGCGAACGTATTCTGAAGAATTTCCTGGAACGCTGTTAGACGGCACGCAAAATCGCCAAGAGAACTCCGCGAAGTAGACTTTGTTATCTACTCGCGGCCGCGAGTCGTGCTACCATCGGCCGCGAGTCGTGCTACCACCGGCCGCGAATCGTGCTACCACCGGCCGCGAATCGATGACTTTTTATAGGGCTTGTGCTTTCTGGCAAACAGGTCAACTTATTCTTTCACCATTACCTAACGCTTTAACATGATACAACTTATTCCTGCAATAGACTTGATTGAAGGGCGCTGTGTTCGTCTCTCGCAAGGCGACTACAACCGCCAAGTGGTTTACGATGCGTCGCCCGTTGACATGATACGCCGCTATGCCGACTGCGGCGTAAGCCGAGTTCACGTGGTGGACCTCGACGGGGCGAAGGCCTCCGAACCGCAGAATCTGCGGACGCTTGAGAAAATGGCCCTGACGGACGGCATTGAAATTGAATGGGGAGGCGGCATCAAGACGGCGCATGCCGTTCATCAGGTGTTTGACGCTGGCGGAACATACGCCATCGTGGGAAGCACGGCGGCCAAAACGCCGCAACTTTTTGCCGACTGGCTGAAAGCGTTCGGTGCCGACCGCCTGGTGCTCGGGGCTGACGTGAGAGATGGGAAAGTGAGTGTGAACGGCTGGCAGGAAGACCTCGACCTGTCGATCGACACGCTCATTGACGGATTCACGGCGCAAGGGCTCTCACAAGTGATTTGCACCGATATCACGCGCGACGGTATGCTGCAAGGGCCTTCGTTTGACCTCTATACGCGCCTGCAAGAAAAATATGCGGACATCGTTTTCACCGTGTCGGGCGGTATTTCTTCTATGGGCGACATCGAACGGCTGGCCGAACTGCAACTGCAACGCGTGATTATCGGAAAGGCCATCTACGAGAACCGCATCACGCTGAAAGACATTGAAAATTATATTCTCCAACAACACTAAACCCACAAGACAATGGTTGCCAAAAGAATTATTCCCTGCCTGGACGTGAAGGAGGGACGCACCGTGAAGGGCGTAAACTTTGAAGGACTGCGCGACGTGGGCGATGCCGTGGAACTCGGCAAACACTACGCTGAAGAAGGGGCCGATGAGTTGGTGTATCTCGACATCAGTGCCACACGCGAGGGGAGAAGCACTTTCACACGACTGGTGGAACGCATTGCCGACGGCATCAACATCCCGTTTACGGTTGGTGGCGGCATTTCGTCGATTGACGACGCGTCACGCCTGCTGGATGCGGGGGCCGACAAGATTTCCATCAATTCTGCCGCCATCAGGAATCCCCAACTGATTGACGAAATTGCAACGCGCTACGGAAGCCAGTTTGTTGTGCTGGCAATTGACGCACGACTGGAAGCGGACGGCGTTTGGCACGCCACAACGCACGGCGGAAGCCAAGCATCAGACCGCGAACTCTTTGCCTGGGCGAAAGAAGGGGAGACACGCGGTGCTGGCGAGATTCTTTTTACCTCGATGAACCACGACGGCACGCGCTCTGGCTATCCCTGCGACACGTTTGCTCGGTTGTCTGAAAGCGTTAATATCCCCATCATTGCCTCGGGCGGAGCGGGGTCGGCAGGCGACATCGCCGAGGTGCTGACAAGCGGCAAGGCCGATGCGGCACTGGCGGCAAGCATTTTCCATTTCGGAGAAATTTCTATCGGGGAACTCAAAAGACAACTGCGGGAGCAGGGGATTTGCGTGCGATTATAAACGGAGGGCAACGGCAAATAGTCCTTCCGTAGAACAATTTTTTACTACCTACTTATCTACCTACCACTGCAACAGCGTTCGGAACGCCACACCGCGCAATTCCGATGCGCCGACTCAACCAATAACACTCTGAAACTATGCAATTTTCTGATTTTAATCTTTCCAAATGTGCCGACGGTCTGCTTCCCGTGGTGGTGCAAGACGCCGTGAGCCTCAAAGTCCTCATGCTGGGCTATATGAACGAGGAGGCATTCAATATCACACAGGCAACAAAACACGTGACTTTCTTCAGCCGCACGCGCCAGACGCTGTGGACCAAAGGGGAGACTTCTGGACATTTTCTGAACGTGGTCGAGATGTATGGCGATTGCGATGCCGACACACTTCTGGTGATGGCCAATCCCGTCGGGCCGACATGCCACCGTGGCACGACATCGTGCTTTGACACGCCAAAGGACGAAGGCTTTATCCGCCGCCTTTCTGCAATTGTCAGACAACGCCACGAGAAGATGCCAGAGGGCTCGTACACCACGAAACTCTTCATCAAGGGCGTCAAGAAAATCGCACAGAAAGTGGGCGAAGAAGCGGTGGAGAGCGTTGTGGAAGCCGTTGACGGAAACAGAAGCCGCTTTATCTACGAAGCGTCTGACCTTATGTACCACTATCTCGTCTTGCTCGAACAAATGGGCTGCACGCTGGAAGATATTGAGCGCGAACTGGCACTGAGACACCGATAAAAACTGATGAGGCAGCGCCCCTAAAAGGTGGGGTGTTCAAAATCCAGGAAATTAAGTAGGTGGAGATTGTGCGGAAAAAGCCCTGTCTGCGGCCCTGCGCGGGCTGAAAGCCCAGCAAGTCCGTAGCCCAGGGCAACGCCCTGGGTACCATGTCCCCATTCCCTACGCCCTGTAAGGGCAAAAGTAAAAGTCAACCATTCGCCCATACTTTTGCCCTTACAGGGCGAGGACGTTTATACATTGATACCCAGGGCGTTGCCATGGGCTATGAACTGGTTGCCCTTTCAGGGCGCTCCTTTTCGCGCTTTGTTCGTTTATCATGTACGCATGCTTTTCCGCCATGCTATTTGCTCAAAACCGCGCAAAGATTTTTCTGTATTTTAAACACCCCACCTGCATTGCCTGAAAACCATCGACTTTAACACTGAACACAAAAATCCCCGGGGAAGACGGAGCCTTCCTCGGGGATTTTTTATGGGGTTGTATTCCGGAAGAATTACTTGTTTGCACTCTTCAAGTAAGCGTCAATCTGCTTAGCGAAAGCATTTTCTGCATCGATAGCAAGAATATCGTTGGTGTACTTGCGGGCCAAATCCAATTCGTCTTTCTGAACGTGGTAGAAAGCGAGGTAGCGGAGAGCCTGCAACTTGGCAGAGTTGATGTCCTCTTTGCCTTCCATGAGCTTCAAAGCTTCTTCATAGAGCTGCTTCACATTTTCTTCGGGCTTAGAACCGTCGGTGATGTGGATGGCGGCGCGGAGCAAAGCTGCCTTGTAAGCATCTGGCGTGTCTTCCTTCAAAATTTCAGAGAAGATCTTGTCGCCACCTTCAACGTACTTGGCTTTCTCTTCAGGAGAGATGCCGGTCTGTTGGCTGGCGGTGAGGTACTGCTGACCGAGACCGAAGCGGTCTGAGAGAGTCACCTTATCACCCAAAGCGGCGAGGTAACGCTGATAGGTTTCGATACCTTCCTTGGCCTGCTTGTTGCGACGATAGAGAGAAGCCAATTCCTTCAAACCAGCCACCTTGGTGGTGTCGCGCTTCAAAGCTTTCTCATAGTATGTGATGGCAGACGGGAGGTCGTTCAACTCGGCCATGAGGTTGGAAGCGTAAACGTAGTCAAGGTAGATGTAGAAACTGTCGGGATATTCCTGACCAGAGATGTAGGCCATATCTTCCTTGGCAGCCTCGAGTTCATAGTTTTCAATATCGGCGAAGAACTTCATACGCTTCAAAACCATATCGTTGGGATCGAGAGCGAGGAAACGCGGAGCCAACTTGGCGATTTCCATGAAATGCTTCGTGGCGTAGAGCGACTGCAAGTAGTTTTCAGCGGCACGAATGTCTGAAGAATCGTTTTCAGCAACGGCAGTGAAATAAGTCTTGTAGCTCTCAACGGCGCTCTTGTATTCGTCGAGGTTATAGTAGATGTCACCGAGTTCGCGGTCAGCAGCCTGGTTGGTCGGCTCAACACGCTTGATCTTCTGGAGCATCTCAATGGCCACGTGCGGATTGACGTTCTTATATACGAAAGCGTTGCGCTTCAAGGCTGGCACGAAAGTTGAGTCAACCGTCAACACTTCGTCGAACTTCTGTCCGGCAGCACCATAGTCCTTACGCATCATGCAAACTTCACCGTTGAACATCAAACCGGGGATGTAAGTCGGGTCGAGAGTATAAAGCTGCTTGGCGCACTGGTTGGCGCAAGGATAAACATTCTTGTCTAGGAAGTACTGACCAACGCTGAGAAGTCCAACTTTGTCCTTCTGAATCTTACGCATCAATTTGGTGAAAGACTTGTTAGCCTTGTCTGGGTCAGACAACTGCAAGTCGATAACCTCATTGGCCATCGTCGAAAGTTCTTCACTCAAAGGCGGTACCTCATAGCCTTTTTGTGCTTGAACATTTCCCGCACCGAGAAGAAGAAGGGCGGAAAGGGCTACTTTTTTGATAAGAGATTTCTTCATTTTTATAAGATGATGTGTTTATTATTTTCAAACTGATACTGGCGGCGCGGTTTTCCTATCTATATGCACGCCAGCTCACACGAAATGTACCTGCTCGCTCGTGGCCCCTCATTTCGCGTAAATCTCTGCAAAATTACTCATTATTCCTCTATGGGCAAAAGGCAACGTCCTATTTTTATGATAATTAATAGAAAAGTGATAGTTGAACGGACATCTTAACTGATAAAATGGCAGCAGAGGGGGACGGAGCGGCGCATAAGGGGCTAAAGGAGGCAGTAAAGAGGGGCTAAAGGAGGGCCAAAAGAAGGGGCAATGGCAGAGTAAAAAAGAACTTGAGCAATTTTGGGAACTTGTAATTGGCATTTCAAAAAGGCAGGCAGACTGCTTCTGAAACTACGATTACAAATTCTCAAAACTGCTCAAACTTGTATTACGGTTAGTTGAAAACGCCGCGCTTTCAATTAATTTGCACGGACCGACTTATATTGCACTGGCGTGTAAGGCAGCAGTTGCGAACTGTTGCAAATGATGGTCTGTCCTTTCTGTCCCTTCAAGAAGTAGAAGAAGGACTTGGTGTAAGAACGGACACGCGGATCGGTTAGAATGACATAGACGGAGCGTATCAAAGGATAGTCGCCCGTCAAGATGCGGTATTGATATGGCCGCCACCCGATTTCATTTTTTCCGTCCTTGCGGGCCACCTTCAGCACCTTCACATCCAAGTTCTCGAAAGAGGTCAGCACGGAATCGCTCTTGCCCTTTAGCCAGTTGGCTCCGACAACACCGATGATTTCCGGATTGTCTTTCACGGCGTCAATGACGGCCTGGTTGGAGCCTTGCGCATAGAGGTTGCCCGCCACTTGCTGGCCGGCAAGGAGAGAGTCGCGCATATAGCGCACCGTGCTCGAACCAGAATTGTCGAACACGAGTTTCAACTCGCCCTTCTTTCCAGAATGCTTCAACTGTTCCCAACGCGTGATGCGCCCAGAAACGATGTCACGGATTTCTGGCACTGTGATGAGTGTGTCGGGATTGTCTTTGCTGACAATCAAAGCAAACGCGTCGGTGGCAATCATGGCCTGCTTAGCGTCGAGCTTATAGTTTTTCAACACGTCCAACTCGTCTTTCGACAATTTGCGCGTTGTGATGGCGCAGCGAACGCTGTCTCTGAGAAGCATGCGTATCGCGGAGTCTTCACTGCAATAGACCGGCTTCATGGCAGAGGCGGGATTCAGCAAACCGAAGGTTTCTATCTCCTCTTCCATAATGTCGCGGAACGTTTCATCAACTGCTATATGCACATCATCGGAAGTCCGCCAAGTGGCGGGCTTCCGATGATTACTACCACACGAGGTGGCAAGAGTTATGCATACCGCAGCTACTAATAGCCATAGGTTTCGCATATTTAATCACTTTAAAAAATTGGTTTTTACTAATGTCCAACCATTTCCTTAACCAGTAATCCCAAAAATTTTGGAATTATCGGATCTGGAAGCGGATTGGCAATGTAAACCATACCGGAACGGGGTGACCCTGCTGACGAGCCGGAGTGAAACGGTGGAGTTTCTTAACAACAGCGGCGGCAGCCATGTCGCATTCCTTAGAGAGGCCCTTCTTGATGACGATTTCACCAATAGAACCGTCCTTCTCTACGCGGAAGCGGAGCACAACAGTACCCTGGATTTCCTGTTCCTGAGCGATGTTCGGATAAACCAAGTTATCAGAGATGAATCTCAAGAGGGCAGGTTCGCCACCCGGATAAGTAGCCTGGACTTCAACGATGCTGTTATCCATGATTTCTTCTTCCTTAGGAGCAGCCGTACCACCTGCAGACTGGCCTTCCTTCAACTGGTCCATCGTGATGGTACCGTTGACGTCACCGGCATAGTCTTGAGAGGCAATAGAAATGTTGCTCTTCGTGATCTTATCCTGACTCTTTACTTCCTTGGATTCATCAACCAAGGCATCATCTTCAATCTTAGGAACCGTGAACTGGATAGAAGCCTTGACAGCGACCTTCTCGACTTTCTGTTCGTCGTATTTCACTTCAATCTTCTTCTCCTCTTTCTTCTTAGGCTCCTCTTTCTTGAGCTGTTGCAACTGAACGGTAGAATCCTCCGTCATGTCTTTCTTGGTGATGCTTTCAACGGCAGCCTTGATACCGACGATAACGCCGATGGCAGCGATGAGAGCCAAGAGGCAGATGACGGCGAAAACATTACGACGACCAGCTCTTGCACGCATTCGATAAGCGCCGTACTCTTTGTTACGTCCTTCGAACACGATGTCACACCAACCGCGTGATACTAAATCGACTTTAGACATATCTTATGTGTTACTTTGCTTATTAAATTACTGTGCAAACTTCACGCCCTTCGGAGTGAGGAGCGCTTTGTCGGCATCCGTAAAGTTATCAATCACGTATTTACCGATGTTGCAAATCAACATCTCGTCAAGAACTTTCATCATATTATCGTAGCTTGCGTCGTCGGCAAGTTTGATAATGACGGTAGGAGTACCCTTGGCACTTCTGATATCAGAGAGTCTCTGGTTGTATTCCTTCTTACTCTCTTCATTGATATCTCTCGTTTCAAATTCCTTCTTCAGCTTAGCCACTTCTTCCTGTGCTTTGGCATTCTTATGCAAGAGGAAAGCACGGAGTCCGTCCTTGCCATACTTGGTTTCAACCAAGTTCTGGGTAGCTTCTTCGGGTTTACCCTCGAAGTAGAAGAGACGGTCTTGACCAGCCACGAGAATCGTAACGGCTTCGCTCGCTTTAGCCTGGTTGCGCTGTTCATCCTTAATATCTTGCTTGTCCGAAGGCATAGAGATTTCCATGGTCTGCGGCTTCAGCAAAGACGTACAGAGCATAAAGAATGTCACGAGCAACATAATCATGTCCACCATCGGCGTGAAGTCCACGCGGGCGTTCATTTTCTTTTGTTTCGATTTTACTTGTTTTGCCATAACATTCTATTAATTACTGCTCTGCTCCGGCAAGCGACGTTATAAGGTTATAACGGTTCTTGTCGATGTCGCGCAAAGACTTCATTACATTTTTGATTACCTTGTATGAGGTATGCTTGTCGGCCTTGATGGCGATTTTGAGTTTATCGTCGCCCAAGGCTTCGCTTGCTGCAGTCACCCAAACCTTCAACTCATCAGAGACGCTGTCGCAGGGAATACCAGCAGCCGGGTTCTTGGCGAGATAACCATTGCGGTCTTCAAGCGCCAACCAACTGTTTACTTGATTCAGAGGAGTACCGAACATTGGCACTTGTGCAAAAGTGCTGACATCACCAATCACCGTTGCCTTTTGGTCGGTGTTCAACTGGTCTGCCGTTTTAGCCATGGCAGCAGGTGAATCCAAACTCAAGAACACCTTTCCGTTCTTTTCAACGAAGATGGTGAGCAAGTTTGTTGTAGGGATTTTTACTTCTGAAACTGAACCTGGAGTGTTAACCTTAACAGGCTCTTCCTTTACAAACGTCGCAGTAAGCATAAAGAAGGTAAGCAGCAGGACCATGACATCGCTCATAGGCGTCATATCTATGAACGTGTCTTGTTTTTTTACTTTAAAACGTCCCATGTCTTAAATACCTTTTCTATGATTAGTGAGTTGCTGAGAATGTCTGAACGATAGAGAAACCTACTTCGTCGAGGCTGAAGGTCAAGCGGTCAATCTTGTTAGTGTAGTAGTTGTAAGAAATAACGGCCAAAGCACCAGTCAAGATACCAGATGCAGTATTAACCAAGGCTTCAGAAATACCGACTGCCAATGCAGAAGAGTCAGTACCACCGTCACCGGCAGACATAGCTGAGAACGACTTGATCATACCCAACACAGTACCGAACAAACCAGTCAAAGTACCCAAGGTTACGATAGAACCGATGATAGGCAAGTTTTCCTGCATCATAGGCATTTCGAGAGCAGTTGCTTCTTCGAGTTCCTTCTGGATGGCGAGAATCTTCTGTTCCTTAGTGAGGACCGTGTTGCCTTCCATTTCTTTGTACTTCTTCAAAGTTGCGCCTACTACGTTAGCAACAGAACCACGCTGCTTGTCGCAGATGGCCTGAGCCTTAACGAGGTCGTTAGCCTGGAGAGCAGCCTTGATGTCAGCAACGAACTTGGTCAAGCTTGAGCGGCCGTAAGCGTTGCGGATGGCGAAGTAACGCTCGATAGAGAAAGCAATTACAGAGAAGAGCAAAGTCCAGATGATAGGCACAACGAAACCACCCATGTAGACCGTACCGATCAAACCTGCAGGTTCGAAAGCTTCAGCGTCAGACATGCAAACAAATGCTGCACCGATGTCGCCCTTGAAGTTGCTGGCAGAACCGAATACGAAGAGATAGATACATACTGCGATGATGCAGCAGAGAATGATTACCGTAAAGCCGGACTTGATACCGGTGAAACCCTGAGATTGTTTCTTAGGTGCGCCCTTAGGGGCGGTAGCATTTGTAGTTGCCATTGTTTTGAATGATTAAAAGTTTATAGATTTTAATTGATTTATATGATTCAGTTGAGTTTCGCTATTCACGCACGAGCGCAATGCACCCATACAACACGCAAAGTTAGCCAATAATAGGCGGTGGGGCAAGCGCTGAGACAATAATTAACATTTCTTTCTTCAAAACACACTGTCGTGCGCTTTTGAAACGTTCGAACAGGCAGACTGGCATTTCTCCTTGTCTGCTCCTCCACTTTTTACGTCACCATGCGTTTTCACAGGACAAATATACCGACGAAAACAGACATGGCAAAGGATTTTTCCCGTTTTCTTTAGGGGCATTCTGATTTTTTAAACGTGACATAAGTAATGGCCCTATCAGAGTTTTACCAACTTCACGCAGGCCCAGTCGTCTTGGCTGCGGGCATCAACGAAGGTGAGACCTTGCCGCTCTGCTTCCTTACGGATTTTTTCAATGTCGGAAACATAGAAGCCACTCATATATATATAGGCACCTTCTTTCATGCGCGGCACATAATATTGCAGGTCGTTCAAGAGGATATTGCGGTTGATATTGGCAATGACGAGGTCGAACGGACCTTTGCTTGCCAGGCAGGAAGCGTCGCCGAGAAAGACATCGATGTTGTCAACATGGTTCAGCGCGATGTTGTCCTGCGAATTTTTCACGCACCATTCGTCGACATCGACGGCCACGCAATGTTTCGCGCCACGCATACGGGCCAATATGGCGAGGATGCTGGTGCCGCACCCCATGTCGAGCACTTCCCTACCCTCCATATCGTCGTCGAGGATGCGCTGAATCATCTGCGACGTGGTGGCATGATGGCCTGTGCCAAAGGACATCTGCGGATTGATGGTGATGTTGTATTCCGCCTGCGGCACATTTTTGTGGAATGTTCCGGCGATGACACAGCGGTCTCCCACCACGAGCGGTTGGAAATAATGCTTCTCCCACTCTTCGTTCCAGTTTTTGTCTTCGGCCTCCACCTGTTCATAGCGGATTTCCACACCGGGAATGGGGAAATCAAGCAACGCCTGCTTCAGGGCCTCCTCGTCATAGAGGTCCTGCTGGATGTAGGCTTTATAGCTGTCGTTGGCCGACGGTTCGGCAAAAATCGGCGCTTCGGGGTCGTCGGTGCGTGCCTGGCGCGGCAAATCGAGCGAACCTGTATGAACGAAACTGTCGAAACCGATTTCGGCCAACACAGCGGAAAGGACATCCTGAACGGCTTCGCCGCCAGGGGTTGTCGTAAATGTAAATTCCAAATACTTCATATATAATATAGGTGTATGGGTGTTCCACAAGTATGGTGTGTTCCACAAATCAAACGGCGTCAGGAAACCCTTGAATTTATGCCTTGGGCTTTCCATTTCAGGGTTGCCCCATCCCCGTTAAAGTGTCTTCGTTCTGATGCGCCACTCCGATGTATAAAGATTGTTGGCACGCGAACCGAGGTTATTAAGGAAGCCCATCGGATGTCCCTGATAGCATGCCAGGACAAAGCCACGCGGCACTTCCGCTCCCAGCGTCAGAGTTTCCTTGCGCAGATAGGCCACAGCCTCCTCTAAAGTCAACTCTGCCTTGGGAAATGCCGCCTCATTTCTCTGCGTACTTAGGGCGAGTTCAGTGGTCGGTGCAAATTTGCGTCCCTTTTCTTCCGCCAGTACGATGCCTGCAGAAAGACTGCGCATTGTGTTGCAAACACGCTCCACATCTTCAAACAACCCATTCCTGACTGCGCAGATATGGGTCTCGTCAGGGCGGAACAATTTAAAATCCCCATCGTTTGCCAACCACTGCGCCACATTCTTGCCGCCAGCAACGGGTGGCGTTGGCCGCCGCTTCTTCTGTTTCTTGTTTTTCGCTGGCGCATCGTCGGCCGAAGTCTTACGCAACAGCGCCAAGAAGAGTCCTTCGCCGCGGGCGTGGTTCGGGAAGAAATGGGAAACTGGCAGATGCCGCCCGGTGGTGTCTCCGCAAACGCCCCACGAGGCATCCACAGACACAGGTACCACTTCCGCCCCGAGTTCCTGACAGATGCGGTCCACCTGGTCTTCGTTTTCCTCGCGGTTGAACGTGCAGGTGCTGTACACCAGATAACCGCCCTCACGCAAAGTGGGCCAGATATCACAGACAATCTGCCACTGGCGGGCCGCGCAATGATCAACCGCCTCCAACGACCAGTCTTCAACGGCTTTTTCCTCCTTGCGGAACATCCCCTCTCCAGAGCAAGGCACGTCGGTTGCCACCACGTCGAAGAAACCTCTCAGCGGCGCGAAGTCCTCTGGATAGGCATTGGTCACCACCACGTCAGGGTGCCCCCACTTCGTCAGGTTTTCAAGCAGAATCATGGCCCGCTGTCGTATGGGCTCATTGGCAACGAGAAGTGCTCCGTCGGGCAACAAGGAACGCCACAACGTGCTTTTTCCTCCGGGCGCGGCACAAAGATCAAGCATGCGCTGGGGCTGGAAGTCCATCGTCTTGAAAGCCTGTTCTATAAACATGGAAGAGGCCTCCTGCACATAATAAGTTCCGGCATGGAAAAGCGGATCGAGCGTAAACGAAGGGCGCGAAGAGAGATAATAGCCTGTTTCGCACCAGGGCACGCGCTCGTTCTCCACATCCTGCGGCGGACAGCCAGCCTTCGCTCTGTTGACACGCACGCTGACGGTAGGTTCCTCAAGCAGTGCGCGGCAAAGACCGTCGGCTTCTTCCTGCCCGAGCAACTGGGCCACTTGCAATTTGAATTTATCTGGGAGTTGGGTCATACAGATTATATGGTTATTACGCCTACAAAGGTTATAGTTATTGCGCCTACAAAGGTACAAAAATGGCAGTAAATACAGGGCCAAATCGAATTTATTGGAGAAAATTTGGCCGATAACGCGCTTTCCACTATTTTTGTCTTAGATTTTGGGAGGACACGCTCACACCACAAACAGGATGAAGCCCCTCTTTTTTTACCAACCCTACCCCAACCATTTAAACCAAATCACATGAAAAAAATCCTTTCTTTCATACTGCTCTTCGTCAGTCTGTCATTTTCAGGTTTTGCCCAGCAGCAAGCCATAGAGAAACGCACGCAAGAAATTTTCGCCTTCAAAGAATTCAAGGACGCCAAAGTGTTGCAGCCCTTCGGACGCTTCACAAGGGCCAAGGCCAACATTCTGCTGAAGAACAGCACGCTCTGCTTCATGGACGGCAAGACCGTGAAGGAGGCCTACGTGCAGAATGTGCTCGGCGTGGAGTTTGACTCTATCAAATACATGAAGTTGCGCGACAGCAACCAGATGGGGCTCGTCGTAGCGCAAAAAGGATACAACTATCTGCTTTGCGTGACCACCATCGATGACAAGAAACTCAAAGATGAGACCGAGGGCGGCACCAACCTGCCTTTCTTTGAAATCACCGATGCCGGTGCGTTCTTTGAAATCGACGGACAGGCTTTCACCTTCAAGCAGGGCTATCCTCTGAAGGACAAATATTATTTCAGCATCAAAGGCGAACTGATTCCGGCAAACGAAACGGCCTTCAAAAAATACGTGCGCCCAGAAATGAAGAAAGCGTTCAAAAATCTGATGGCCGACCATTTCTGGAGCTGGAAAGACGCCAAGTCGCTCACTCAACTCTTCACCTATTTGCCAGACTGATACGTCCCAGTGGTAGAGTGTTCAAAATCCAGAAAAAATCCGCACGGTTTTGATCCAAATAGCAAGGCGCTTGCGGTGCTGCCCCAGAAAGGGGCTCATATTCCAGGATAGGGGCTTGCCCCTATCTCTCGCCGCAGCTCA
>OHTO01000142.1_pt1 | contig 20919 bp, 16 predicted proteins | sample 1578981 | NCBI WGS metagenome assembly OHTO01 (sample SAMEA3879573, study PRJEB24766) | human gut metagenome | biome: human-associated habitat; feature: feces | place: USA | collected 1985/1987
TCATTTGAACTGCATCATCTTACTGATATACTTACCGACAATGTCGAACTCAAGATTGACGACCGTACCTTTTTCGATCTGGCAGAAGTTGGTGTTGTCATGCGTATACGGAATGATCGCTACCTGAAAACTATTCTGCTTCGAATTACAGACAGTCAGGCTCACACCATTGACACAGACGGAACCTTTCTCGACAGTTATATATCCCTGCTGCGCCATCTCTTGGTCGAACGGATATTCGAACGTATAATACCAGCTTCCATTTGCATCTTCCACACTTGTACAAACGGCAGTCTGGTCGACATGCCCCTGCACGATGTGTCCGTCCAAACGCGCATTTAAAGGCATGGAGCGTTCCACGTTGACTTCATCGCCCACTTGAAGGGCGCCAAGGTTGCTGCGCTGAAGGGTTTCTTCCATGGCGGTGACGGTGTAAGTGGCGTTGTCTGTTCTGACCACCGTCAGGCACACGCCGTTGTGGGCAACGCTCTGGTCGATTTTCAGTTCGGAAACGAAACTGCACGTGAGCGTGATGTCGATGTTGGACTGATGCTTCTCAAGCGAAACCACTTTTGCGGTTTCTTCTATGATTCCTGAAAACATTGTTGTCGTGTTTTTTTTGAGAACAGGTGTTTTTGAAACTGGCCGCATCGGCGGCGTTTGAAAGCCCGCAATAGGGATTCCAAGCGGACACCCGTTGTCTTGGTTAGGGATGGAGGCGAGGGGCGCACAACATCATTGTTGCTGCCCGTGGGGGTCTTCCGAACCTTCGCTGAGGAGGTCTGTTCCCCAATGGGTGGAGGAGAGGCGGCGTTCGCGCTCAACAACCTCCTTGGCTTTTTTGGCGTAGACGATCATGCGCAAGGACTGACCGTAAGAGAAATAGTTCCACATCCAGTTGAGCAAAACGACAATTTTGTTGCGCACGCCGAGGATGGAGCGCAAATGCACAACAAGCCACATGAACCAGGCCATGAAGCCAGCCATGTGTACTTTCTTGAACTCGGCAACGGCTTTGTTTCGGCCAACAGTGGCCATCGTTCCAAGATTGCGGTAGCGGAAGGGCTTCATTTCCTTGCCTTTCTCAAGGCGCTGCAGATTCTTGGCCAGCAAAACGCCTTGCTGAATGGCCACTTGTGCCAACTGCGGATGTCCGCCCGGCCAGTTGGGGTCGCCCTCCGTCATGATACACTGGTCGCCAATGGAGAACACGCCGTCGAGTCCTTCAACTTGGTTGCAGGCGTTAACCTTGATTCGGGCGCCACGACCGAGGTGCGAGGCATCGAGGTTGCCCACTTTCTGCGCGGCAACACCGCTGACCCAAATGAAGGTGCGCGTGGCTATCGAACTGCCGTCTTTCAGGATGACGCGGTGATCTTGATAGTCGGTCACCATCTTGTTGAGCAACACGTTGACACCCATGGAGCGCAGATATTTCTCAACGTGTGCTGAAGAATCGGGACTCATGGCAGGGAGCAGGCGCTCTCCAGCTTCAATCAGATAGATGTGCATGAGGCTCGAAGGCATGTCGGGATAGTCCTTCGGAAGGACGTATTTTTTCATTTCTGAGAGGGCTCCCGCAATTTCCACACCTGTGGCACCTCCACCTACGATGACGACGTTGAGGAGTTCCTGGCGTTCCTGTTCGCCAGCACAGGTCAGCGCACGCTCAAAATTGTCGAGCAGGGCATTGCGCAAACCCATGGCCTCGCTCAGCGTTTTCATCGGCATGGCTTCTTCTGCCACATGCTGGTTGCCAAAAAAGTTGGTGGTTGTTCCTGCTGCAAGAACCAGATAGTCGTAATGGAGCTTACCGATGGACGTCTGGATGATTTTGTGTTCAGGGAAGATGGAACGCACCTCTGCCATGCGGTAGAAAAAATTTTTCCTGCGCTGGAACAGTTTTCTATAAGGGAAGGATATGGAGCTCGGCTCTATACCTGCAGAAGCAATCTGATAAATGAGGGGTGGGAACTGGTGGTAGTTGTTTTTGTCTATCAAAACTACCTGGAAATTCGAACGGCGAAGTTTGTTGGCCAACTTCAGTCCGCCGAAACCTCCTCCAACAATAACTACACGCTTTCGATCCGACTTGGGATTTGGTACATTAAAACTCATAGCACATTATTTTCTTTAGGGCGTTTTCTGATTTTTCGGAATCACGGGCTACACCTGTTTTCCCGACTGAATTAAACTCATCTCCGTCAGAATCTTTATTTTGGGAAGTCTGAACGATTTTTCAGTACGTCTCTTTTTTTCTAAGATGGGTGTTCTAAATCTGTTTGAATCGTATAACATGATTTTGAAGACCTGCTTATCCAAAAACGGCTCATACGGCGATGGCCACAAGGAATTTCTACAGGGGCGCCGATTTCTGCCTTTGCCTGCCATCTGACTTTGTTCCGACAAAACCGTAACACGCTTTTCTACTGCAAAGTTACAAATTTATGAAAACCGACAGACCGAAACGAGGGAATATATTGCAACGGTCGGCATATTTGTCATGTTGACAAGGCATACGCAAGCGGCGTGCGCGTGTAAAGACAAATGAGGGGATGGTCTGAAGGGCGGCATAGCGCTCGCCCTTGTTCAGACCACCCCCTCTTTTAGTGTAGGTTGGTTATTCTTTTGTTCGTTACTTCCAACAACGTGGCTGACTGGCCCCGATTGGGAGGGGTCATTTCAGGTTGTTGGCAGCGAGGTATCTCTCTGCCTCTATAGCGGCCTTGCATCCCGAGGCAGCTGCCGTGATGGCCTGACGATAAAGCGGGTCGGCCACGTCGCCAGCGGCGAAGACTCCTGGAACGTTGGTGCAGGGCGTCTGTCCTTGGGTCTTGATGTAGCCCAATTCGTCGGTTTCCACCCAGGGTTTGAAGAGGTCGCTATTTGGCTTGTGCCCGATGGCCAGGAAGAGGCCGTCGATGGCGATGTCGGAGGTGTGTTCGTCCTGCGTGCCTTTCTTATGAACGAGATGTGCGCCCTCCACGCCATCGGCTCCGAAAAGTCCGGTGACATTGGTCTCGAAGAGGATTTTGATGTTAGGCGTTTCCGCCACACGGGTCTGCATGGCTTGCGAGGCACGGAGGAAGGGCTTTCTGACGATGAGGTAAACCTGCTTCGCGAGGCCAGCGAGATAGGTGGCTTCTTCGCAGGCTGTGTCTCCGCCACCAACAACGGCCACGGTCTTCTTGCGATAGAAAAAGCCGTCACACGTGGCGCAGGCGCTCACACCGGCTCCGCGATATTTGGTTTCATCGGAGAGACCGAGATATTTGGCTGTGGCGCCCGTGGCGATGATGAGGGCGTGACACTGCACGGTGGTGTCGTCGTCAAATTCAACGACATAGGGGGCTTCAGAGAGGCTGACCTTTGTGGCAATGGCAGAACGGATTTCCACACCGAAGCGCAGCGCCTGGTTTCTAATGTCGTCCATCATATCGTTGGCGTCAACGCCTTCTGGATAGCCAGGGAAGTTCTCGATTTCGGTGGTGGTGGTCAGTTGCCCGCCTGGTTGGATTCCTTCATAAAGGACGGGAGACAAGCCCGCACGACCGGCATAGATGGCTGCGGTATATCCGGCAGGACCGGAGCCGAGAATGAGACATTTAACGGTTTCCATTGTATTTGCTGTTTTTTATGTGAGTAGATAAGTCGGTGGTTATTCTCTGGAATAAGTGTCCAATACAAATATATACCTCGGGAAAGGGGGGCCACAGTGATATTATAAAATAATTCTGAACACCTATTATTAATAATACTGAGCAGCAGGCTGCGTCTTATCTCAAATCGACCACTTCAACTCCAGGATGTTCTTTGGCGTTGAAAGCGAAATGCGATTCAGGCCATTTATGTCCAAAAGAGATGCTGCCGACCTGTATGCGCACCCATTTTCCGGATGCCTGACGGAAGCGGACGCAGAGTGGCATGGCGTTAGCGGCGGAAAGCGTGACGAGGACTTCTGAGAACTGCTGCCGCTTATTTTGTGCCTTCATCTGGATTTCATAGGCTGCCTTGGAGGCGTAAGTGACTTTTTTCGCCGAAAGTTTATAGCCCGATTTATAGATATTGAGGAAGGCGTATGGATTGAGCATCTGCTGCTCTTCAGCTGTGGGGATGCTCAGATAGGCTTCGTCACTTCCGCTTTGATACACCCAGCGCTTTTTCCCATCGTACCACGTTGTGCCAGAAGAGGAGGTCATTCTGACCATGTTGCCGCGGATGTCAATGGTGCCACTGGCGGCAGACTCCATTTTTCGATTCTTGAAGACCGCGGCATTGAAGGTTGCACTTATGCCACCTGCCTGTCTGAGTTTTGAGGCGGTGTTGTTGAGCAGGCTTCGGGCATCTTGCGCCTGAGCCGATGTCTGCGGCAGGGCGATGAAAGCCAGAAGAAAAAGGCACGAGAGGAGAACGTGTTTGCAATGTGATTTCATGATGAGAGAATGTGTGTTTATAAATGGTGAATTTTACGTTTGGGTATGGTCACGAGAGTTTTGCAACGATTTCGTCCAGCTGCACAATGTCGGTGATGAGCACTTCACGCGGTTTTGCACCACGTGTCGGTCCTACGATTCCCGCGCGCTCCAACTGGTCCATCAGGCGCCCGGCACGGTTGTATCCGATGGAGAACTTGCGCTGGATGAGCGACGTTGAGCCTTGCTGATGCGTGACAATCAATTCTGCAGCCTGACGGAAGAGGGGGTCGAGTTCTTCTTCCATGCCGCCTGCTGCGCCCGGTTTTTCGACGCCCTCTGCCAGTACTTCTGGCAAAGCGAACGGCTGGGGATAGCCTTGCTGCGCGGCGATGTAGGAACAAATGGCCTCAACTTCCGGAGTGTCGACAAAGGCACACTGAACACGCACAGGACTGTTGCCTGAAAGGAAAAGCAGGTCGCCCTTTCCGATGAGCTGATTGGCGCCAGGGCGATCGAGAATGGTTTGACTGTCGATGCGCTGCGACACTTTGAAGGCCATTCTCGCTGGGAAGTTGGCCTTGATGGTTCCCGTGATAATATTGGTGGTTGGGCGCTGTGTTGCGATGACCATGTGCATGCCGACGGCTCGAGCGAGCTGTGCGATACGCGCAATGGGGAGTTCCACTTCCTTTCCCGCGGTCATAATAAGGTCGCCAAACTCGTCGATGATGATAACAATATAGGGCATATATTCATGACCATTTTCAGGGTTGAGCTGACGGGCCGTGAATTTGGCATTATATTCCTTGATGTTTCTCGCCTTGGCACGCTTGAGCAAGTCGTATCTGTGATCCATCAATTGGCAGAGGCTCTTGAGCGTCTGGACCACTTTAGTGACGTCGGTGATGATGGCATCGTCGCCATCGGGGATTCTTGCAAGGAAATGGTTTTCTATGGGCGAATAGACACTGAACTCCACCTTCTTGGGGTCGACCATGACGAATTTCAACTCCGAAGGGTGTTTCTTATAGAGCAGTGAAGTGATGATGGCATTAAGTCCGACCGACTTTCCCTGTCCCGTGGCACCAGCCACGAGCAAATGGGGCATCTTGGCGAGGTCCACCATGAAGACTTCGTTGGTGATGGTTTTGCCAATGGCAATGGGGAGCTCATAGGTACTCTCCTGAAATTTCCTGGAATTGATGATGCTCTCCATGGAAACGATGTGCGGTGTTTTGTTTGGCACCTCCACACCAATGGTTCCCTTGCCAGGAATGGGGGCAATGATTCGAATGCCGAGCGCACTGAGACTCAAGGCGATGTCGTCTTCGAGATTACGGATTTTGCTGATTCTGACACCAGGTGCCGGCGTGATTTCGTAAAGCGTGATGGTGGGGCCGATGGTGGCCTTGATGCCAACGATTTCCACACCGAAATCATGAAGCACTTTGATGATACGGTCTTTGTTGGCATTCTGCTCAACCATGTCTACCGAACGGCTGTTGTCGGGGTATTTCTTCAGAAGGTCGAGACCAGGGAACTTGTAGTTTTCGAGGTCAAGACGAGGATTGTATGGCATGCTGGAAATGGGCAGGGAGGGCGTTTCGCAGTGTGACTTCTCTATTTCCAGAGAGACACTGGCTGCTGGTTTCGGCGCTGCGGAAAGATGGGCAGTAGAGACAGGAGGGGTGTCGTTGACATCCAGTTCAAGTTCACCAACGCTTCCTTCGTTTGTTGCATTGGAAAAGTCGACGCTCACGCGACAATCGTCGTTGTAGTCGTCTTCGTTTTGCGTGTCGTCTGTGTCATTAAGGTCCTGTATCTGATTGTCATCTACACGGTATTCCGTTCCTCTGTTTCTCGCTGCGGAGAGTTTCTCATAGCCGTTTTTCACCAACGCGTGTGGCTTCATGGCGGAACGGATGACAGAGATGGTTTCACGCCGCAAGTAGATCATATAGTAGATGGCAGCCACCACCACGATAGCATACGTGGGTATCAGGCCGATAGAGTTGGTTAAGAAATCGCAGGCTATCTGGCCGTGCTTGCCTCCCCAGTTGAACGTGATTTGGGTATCGCTGTCTTTGCCGAAAGAGGAATAGAGAAGGCTCAGGGTGATTGATATCCAAACGAGCAATATGCCGCAATGAATGAAGCATTTCCAAAGTCTCACTTTATAGGCATTCATCAGCTTCACTCCCAACAGCAGGAAGAAGATGGGGATGATGTAGGCACTTGCACCGAAGCAATTGTCCATGAAATAATAGGCAGCGTATGCACCAAGTCGCCCTCCATAGTTCTGAACTTCCTCAAAATCAGTTCCGTTCTGCACAGCCGATTGTTCTTCCCAACCTGTCATGAAATGCGAAGAAAAGGCAAGTATCAAGAACAGCGATATGATGATGATGAAGAGACCGACCACGAAGCGGAGACTGTCTCTTTGGAACATTGAGGCCAAACTACTATTGATGATGGCTTGTTTAAATCCCTTATTGTCGTTTCTTCGGGTGCTCTTAGTTTTTTTTGTGGTCATAATGGAAAAATGAAACAATTCAGGAAGCATTTATCCTGGACGGGGATATTTAGTAATGGAAACATTACTTGAAAGGTGTGTGCAACGCAAAGGGGCGATTGTGAGGAGAATCAGCCTGCTCACATCACTCTGCCACAGGGCCTTCCGTAACGTAAAATTGTATCAAACGCTTGAGGGCACGCTGGCAGACGGGACAGAATTCCTGCGCGGTATTGGTGCGCATTCTGCAATCCTGGTATGCACGATAGACATTTTTCGTCTGATTTCCTCCTCCTTCATAAAGTCCGATTTTCTTCTTATTTTTTGACGTAACGGGCGTAGGGATTTTGACGTTGGCGGGCAATTGGTTACCCCACTTTACCGAGAGGTCTTTCAGCGTCGTAATGTTCTGCTCCCAAGGTTCGGTTTCCGGCGTATATTCTGGCGTGTACTCATCGTAGCCATACTCGTCAGCCAAGGCTGCGAAACTGTGTCCAAACTCATGCACGACAACGGGGCTGAACATGGGATGGCGGGCCGTTGTCAACGTATAGGAATTATAGATGCCGCCACCGCCGTAGGTGTCGGTATTGGCAAGGATGATGAGATGCTCATAGGCAATTCCGGCCAAGAGGTTGTGGAGCTGACGCAAGCGGAGCGTGGTGAGATAGCGTTCGGAATAAAACGTGTCGAAATGCGAAGAGAGCGCAGTTTCCTTCCAATCGTTTTCGTGGGGAACGCTCACGCCACTGTCTTTCGATGGCAAGGCCACAGCAACGACGTTGAAATATTGCTCCATGTCCTTGAACGGCTGATAGGAGAAGAGGCTCTTCACAGCGGCGGTGGCATGCTCGTAGAAGAGGTCGGCCTCTTCAGGACGGTATCCTTCAGCCACAATCGCCACGTCGATGGCCTCGGGATGGGGGCTCTTCTTGAGATAGCGGTGGGGCGCCGGATGCTTGCAGTTGATTTTACGGATCAGAACGTCGGAAGGAGCCACGATGTGTTCGAGTGACGCAGTCACCTCATCCTTGTGGTTGAACAACTGGATTCTGACGTGTGCCGAATCTTTTGGCATCGGCAAAAGGAAGACGTTTTCAAAGGATTTAGTGGTGCGCAGCGCTTCATCGGTGGCAGTCCACTCCTGGAAGAGCGTTGAGAACGATGTCTTATAGATGACGCGGCCGCTTTTGATGTCCGTCATCGTGATCTGTCCCATTCCGTGGAGAGGAAGAGAATCCAGATTGACATGCCGGCCTGCCCATCCTGGCATTTCGCAGAGTTCGTCAAGCGCGATGCTCTGGTGTTTGGAATCGCCGCTGAAAATGTAGTCGACGCGGAGGGTGTTGTTCTCAAAATATTTGCTGAACTCTATTTTTGTTCCTGCAAAACTGTGGCTGAACAGCATTGCCAGAAGGAGTAAAAGGCATATTCTTATATTTCGCATTTTTGTCTGTTGGGTTAGGTGATGGCTATTGAATTGGAGGAGACAACAAACGGGGGTCAGGCTTCTACGCGTTCGTCGCCAGAGAGGTGGAAACCGCGTAGAAAATCCACTATCTCCATGCGCTTTTTACCTGCCAGCTGAATTGTGTCGAGATGCAGGAAACCGTCTTGAAGGGCAATCTTGAAAAAGGTTTTGCCATCGCTGACAACTTTTCCAGTTTCAACAGTCTGCTCACAAAATTCCTTATGGGAGGCGTATATCTTCACAACCTGACGCTTGCCACCATGCACCAATGTTGTCCATGCCGCGGGATATGGCGAAAGACCGCGAATGAAATCGTAGACCTTCTTGACGCCGAGATTCCAATTGATGTTACAGGTCTCCTTAAAGATTTTTGGCGCTGGTCTCAAAGGCTCGTCAGTGGTCAGTTCGGATTGCGGAATGGGATTGACGCGATTGTTGATGATGTTGTCAACCGTCTCGACCACCAAGGATGCTCCGAGGTGCATCAGTTTGTCATGAATATCCTCTGCGTTGTCGGTGTCAAGAATGGGCACTTTAACGCGCTGTATGACTTTGCCTGTATCAATTTCGTGGTCAAGGAAAAAGGTGGTGATACCAGTCTCCGTGTCGCCATTGATGATGGCCCAGTTGATCGGGGCGGCACCACGGTATTGGGGGAGCAGGGCGGCATGGAGATTGAACGTGCCGAAACGGGGCATGGCCCACACAACTTCAGGGAGCATTCTGAAGGCGACAACAATCTGCAAATCGGCCTGCAGGCTGCGCAACTCTTCGAGAAACGCCTCATCTTTGAGCTTTTCGGGCTGGAGCACTTTCAATCCGTGTTCCAAAGCGTATTTCTTGACGGGCGACTGCTGGAGTTCCGTTTGGTGCCGGCCGACAGGTTTGTCGGGCATGGTGATGACTCCGACAATGTTATAACCTCCTTCAACCAATTTAGAGAGGGCTTCCACCGCAAAATCGGGAGTGCCCATATATACGATTCTTAATGACTTGTCCATTCGTTTACTTATATATTTAATTGAGGACTATGGAAATACTGCATTGCCGCACTACAAGAGAAGGCTGCGAACATGGGCCGACTGAAGCAGACTTCCATTGCCTTTCACAACCTACCGATGAGTGCTGCCTGAATTTTATTCCTCTGAAAAATCTTTCATTATCTGACGATATGAAGCATAGAGGTGTGTGCGAGAGACGAAGCCGACAAATTTGCCGTCGGACTTCAAAACGGGCAGGGTTCCTGCATCACATTTCTGAAACTTGTCCATGATGGTGGACATGGAGTCTTCTGTGTTTAATGTGACCTGTGGCTTCTGCATCAGCATCTCTGCGGTGTACACCCGATAGAGTTCACTACGAAAAATGATTTTTCTGATTTTGTTGATATTGATAACGCCAAGGAGCACACCCGACTTGTCGACAACGGCAAAGTGAAGAGATTTGCACGCTGAGATGGTTTGCACAATGTGCCCCAAATACATATCTGGAGAAAGCAGAGGACGGTTTTTTTCGATGATAGCATCCAACGTCATAAGGGTCAAAATTGATTTGTCCTTATGATGAGTTAGAAGTTCTCCTTTTCTTGCCAAACGCATAGAATATATACTATGGGGCTCAAAGGTGTTAATCGTCAGATAGGATGCTGTTGACACTATCATCAGAGGTATGAACAATTGGTAGCCGCCAGTCAGCTCCGCAATGAGGAAAACGCCCGTCAACGGTGCGTGAAACACACCGCTCATTACTCCAGCCATGCCCAACAGGGCATAGTTGGTGGCAGGAACGGAAATCCCGAAAAATTGGTAATAGTTCCACACCTGCGCAAAGACAAATCCGCCAATGCAGCCCAAGAACAAACTGGGAGCGAACGTACCACCGCAACCTCCACCGCCGTTAGTGGCAGTCGTTGCAAACACCTTGAAGAGAATGATGAGCGCCAAAAAGAGCAGAAGGTATTCTGAATGTCCGTAAAACAAAGAGTTGTTCATGACATTATCTACGTCCACCTGGCTCCTTGCATTCAAAAGGGTGGAGATGGTGCTGTAGCCTTCTCCGTAGAGCGGCGGGAAGAAGTAGATCAGAAGGGCCAAAACAGAACCACCTAAAGCAACTTTCGCATAGAGGTTCTTGATTCTGCCAAACACTTGCTCAAAACTATTCATTGTTCTCGTGAAGTAGAGCGAAATCAAACCACAAAAGATGCCGAGCAAGATGGCGGTGGGGACACGCTCAACCGTGAACGGATTGATGAGATCGAAGGAGAACATGGCCTCGGTACCAGTCAAGGCATAGGTGAGGCAGGTGGCGGTGAGGCAGGAAACGAGCAGAGGAAGCAAGGATGCCATTGTCAGGTCGATCATGAGCACCTCAAGGGTGAAAACCAAACCGGCAATGGGGGCCTTGAAAATACCTGCAACGGCAGCCGAGGCCCCACAGCCGATGAGGAGCATCAACGTCTTATGGTCTAAACGACAAATGCGCCCCAAGTCGGAACCTATGGCCGAACCTGTCAAAACAATCGGAGACTCTGCTCCGACTGAACCACCAAAACCAATGGTGATGGCGGAGGCAATGACACTCGTCCAACGATTGTGCTTCCTGATATGTCCCTGTCGGCGTGAGATGGCATAGAGAATTTTTGTCACACCGTGGCCGATATTGTCTCGAACAATATACTTGATAAACAAAGCTGTCAAAAGTATACCGATAATCGGGTACACCAAAAACAACCAGTTACTGCTCGTTACGTCAAACTGCGAAGTCAGTATGTGCTCTATCTGATGGATGAGCCACTTCAGCAATTGTGCGGCGATGGCTGCACCGATGCCGACGATAAAACTCAGTAGGAGGATGAACTGGCGCGGGCTAAGCCGTTTGTAAAGGTATGAAAAAAACTTGGATGCCACACCTTCTCTGACACTACCCGCTTCCTCTACATCCTCTTCACGGATGGATGAAGCGGAGGAGTTTTTGAGTTTATCTTTTGTAGCTTCGTTTTCGAAATAAAATTCTGGCATTTTTCTTTTTAAGTATAAGCAGGCTTTTCTTTTTAAGGAAACGATGGAGGAAGAAAGCTGGCAATTCTTCTCTGCACTTTTACCGTTGCTTAAATTCAGTATCCACTCCCAGCTTTGAGGCTGTCAAGGACGGATGATTTTGATTTCAGAGTCGGCCCCCAACTTGATGATTGACGATGCAGGCGGATTTTCTTTTTCATCGCGACGTGATGTGCAAACATAATCCACGGCATTTTTTATTTCGTCGGATATATCTGAGAAGCAATGCGGCGCAGGCATCCCACTGATATTGGCTGACGTGGACACCACAGCACATTTCATTCGCATACACAATTCCCTACTGAACGGCTCATTTGTCAAGCGAATGGCAACACTGCCGTCTTGTGCAATCAAGTTTTTAGCCAAATTGCGGGCACCGTCGTAAATGACGGTCAGCGGTTTGTTGCTCATTTCTATCAAATCCCAAGCCACGTCTGGAATCTCCCTAACGTAAAACTGTATCTTCGCTTCGGAGTCAACCAACGTAATCAGCGCCTTGGAATCTTCTCTGCGCTTTATTTCAAAAATGCGTCTGACGGCCTCTTCATTGGTGGCATCGCAGCCCAAGCCCCAAATCGTGTCGGTCGGGTATAATATGATTCCTCCTCTCCTCATCACGTTGACGGCCTCCCTGATGTCGTCTTTAAACTCCTGAGGGAGCGGCGTTACGTTTTTACGAGGGCGTGAAGTAGCCTCGTCATTCTGCGGATTATAGTTTCTTTTCATGAATTATTCTTTTTGAATGTATCTTCAGAGATTCTGGGATAACGTACACCTTGGCTGCCGTAGGGGTAGAGTTTTGCGAGTTGCCGGTTAGTATTCAGCATAGCCAGATTTTCATCTGCAAGGCATACTGGCCATTCATAGAAAATAAGTTTACACCCATTCTACTATTCAAATCTTATCGCCTTAGTTGGGCGAATATTTGAAGTAATGTAGCTCGGAACGACCATGGTGAGCGTCGTAAGCAGCAACGTAACCAGATTGATGGCAACAATCCACAAAACAGAGATTTCAACGGGCGCTGCCTCTACATAATAGGTGGAAGGGTCCAGCTTTACGAACGCGAAGTATTTTTGGAGTAACACGATTCCAAGTCCAACGATATTACCCCATACAAGCCCCCGAATCAATATGAAAGCGGCATACTCAATGAATATATGTCTGATGCACCTATTAGTGGCACCAAGGGCTTTCAACACACCGATAGTCGAAGTTCGTTCCAGAATGAGAATGAGCAAACCGCTGACCATCGTAAAGCCGGCGACTCCCATCATCAGAGCCAAAATCACCCAGACGTTCAGGTCAAGTAAGGAGAGCCATTGTGTGACGGCCGCCGTCCTGGGATTTTCCTTTACAGACAAAACCTCATAATTACCGCCATTTGCATCCCTGTAATCCTTTGACAAGAATTTCACCAACGGCTGGACTTTTTCTATGTCCTCAAATCTCCCAAGACGGACTTCTATGTCTGTCGCCTTATCAGAGGTCCAATTATTCAATTTATTAACCGCGGCACGGTCAGTCCATACGAAATGCTCATCAAATTGCATCAGACTGGTTTCGTAAATTCCAACAACCTTGAAGCGACGCATGCGGATTTCGTTTGAGATGAAATAGGCAAAAATCTTGTCGCCGACCTTGATGTGAAGATTCTGTGCCTGTTTGCGGGAAATCAAGACCTCATTCGACGCATCTGTCTCAGAAAAACGGGGTTTGCGCCCTTCAACAATATGCCGCTCGATGAAGCCTGAGGCATATTTTTCGTTAACCCCTTTCAGCACAATTGTCTGAAAGGCATCATCCGTTTTAATGATTCCCATTTTCAGTGAAACGGGATCCACATGCGAGATGCCTTCGATTGACTTAACTTTGTCGAGATAATTCTGCGACACGGCAATCGGATGGTCTTCAGGAGAAGCAAACGAAGCCAGACTAAGGACTTCCATGTGTGCGGTGAAGCCGGAAAGTTTCGAACGCACTTCTGTCTGAAACCCTTTCACCACGCAAATGGAAATGATCATGACAGCCAAGCCGATGGCAACGCCTGCAGTCGCAATACGTAAAGCAAGTTTTGAAGCGCCGCGCTTGTCCTTTTTCTGGGTGCTTTTGTATAATTTCTTAGCAACGAATAAAGTGAAAGACATGTTTATCGGGTTTCAATGTGCCTGCCGCCAAAACCGACGACAGATGATGTTATACTACAACCTTTCCTTGAGGAAACAACAGTTGCTGATATTAGACAACAATAAGCCACAAGCGAAAACGCTGCGAAAAACATTTGCTGCGTAAACACTTATGCCTTATTATAAGCAGACTCTTTTTAAACAATAGAACCTTGTCTCCAGAATTATATCCTGCCAATTATTTACTGAACACGTCCAGGGTATGCTTCCAGCGCCTTTTGAAGCACGAAGAGCGCCTTGTGCAAATCATCCTTATTAAGGACATAAGCAATTCGCACCTGATTGATGCCAGCATTGGGCGTAGTATAGAAGCCCGCAGCCGGAGCCATCATGACAGTCTGTCCTTCATATTCAAAATCCGTCAGACACCAAGCGCAGAATTTTTCAGCATTGTCAACGGGCAGTTTGGCCACCGTGTAGAAGGCCCCCATCGGGATTGGAGAGTAAACCCCAGGGATTCTGTTCAATCCATCAATAAGGCATTTTCTCCGCTCCACATACTCGTCATAAACTTCACGGCTATATTCCTCAGGCTCGTCAATTGACGCTTCTGCCACAAGCTGCCCCAGCAACGGTGGACTCAAGCGTGCCTGGCAAAATTTCATGACAGCGCTGCGCACCTCCTCATTCTTGGTAATCAAAGCACCGACACGGATACCGCATTCGCTGTATCGCTTTGAAACAGAGTCAATGAGCACCACATTATTTTCAATTCCTTCCAAATGGCAGGCTGAAATATAAGGAGAACCCGTATAGATAAATTCGCGATACACCTCGTCGGAGAACAGATATAGGTCATACTTCTTCACCAAGTCGCGGATTTGGTTCATTTCGCGCCGCGTGTACAAGTAGCCCGTCGGGTTATTGGGGTTGCAAATCAAAATGGCACGTGTATGCTCATTTATCAGCTCCTCAAACTTCTCGACCTTAGGCAACGAGAAGCCCTCTTCGATTGTCGTGGCAATTGTTTTGATTTTGGCACCAACAGAAATGGCAAACGCCATATAGTTGGCGTAAGCCGGCTCTGGAACTATGATTTCGTCACCTGGATTCAAACAGGAAAGGAAGGCAAACAACACGGCCTCAGAACCGCCAGAGGTGATGATGATGTCATCAGCCGTCAGATTGATGTCGTATTTTTTGTAATAGCCTGTCAGTTTTTCTCTATAACTTTTAAAGCCCTGGCTCGGACTATATTCCAACACCTTACGGTCAATATGACGCAAAACGTCCAATCCCTTTTGCGGGGTTGGGAGGTCGGGCTGTCCGATATTCAAGTGGTAAACGTGAACTCCGCGCTCTTTGGCAGCAGACGCAAGAGGAGCCAACTTCCTAATAGGGGATGCTGGCATATCAATGGCACGTTGCGATATATGTGGCATTCTTGTTCTCTATTTTTAAAGGTTTTAAAATAACAATTTAAACCCGCCAACAGGCAGGCCATCCGTTGTTTTGTTGAATCCAAACACAAACTTACAAAAAAACTTTGTATCATACCAGCCTGTCAAGCAAAAAAAGTTGAGGACGGAAAAACAGAAACAAAGGATCATTAATATTGCGAACTGCATGATTACAAGTTCACTTCATATTTCAGATAGGTATTTTTGCATTAATTAAACAGTGGAGATGTTGACGCGGCGCATTAGGCAATTATAAATAAATTCACTCCCCCGCGCATGAAGCACAAAGAGAGTGCATCATTTTGACACACTCTCTTTTCAAATAATATTTCTTCTGAAAAATATCCGAGACATTCTTGAAACACCAGATGCCATTTCTCACGGAAAAAGCCGAGCCTTCCAGAGAGCGCCCCGCACGATAATCGAATGGAAAATCAGAACTCGCTCGTGAAATGGAATTTGATATGCTTGAAGTCTTGCTGGGCCATTTGCAGAACATAGCCGCTATCGGCCAAGAAGACGTCTCTTCCGTCGCGGTCTTTTGCCATATACTGGTATTTGCGCTTCTTGAACGCCTCCAATTCTGCCTCGTCATCGCTCTCAATCCAGCATGCTTTATAGAGGCTGACCGGTTCCCAGCGGCATTTGGCGTTGTATTCATTCTCCAAGCGGTATTGGATGACTTCAAACTGCAGCTGACCAACGGTGCCGATCAACTTACGGCCATTAAACTGATTGACAAAGAGCTGGGCCACACCTTCATCCATCAGCTGTTCGATGCCTTTGTTCAACTGCTTGGTCTTCATCGGATCGGCATTCTCTATGTACTTGAACATTTCAGGCGAGAACGACGGCAAACCTCTGAAATGGAGTTGCTCGCCCTCTGTTAGGGTGTCGCCAATCTTGAAGACGCCGTTGTCCGGCAAGCCGACGATGTCGCCAGCCCACGCTTCGTCGATGGTGCTCTTTCTTTGCGCCATAAACTGGGTTGGTGAAGAAAAGCGAACGGTCTTCCCGTTGCGTACATGCAGATATGGTGCATTTCTCTGAAAACGTCCTGAGCAGACTTTGCAAAACGCGATACATGAGCGGTGATTGGGGTCGATGTTTGCTGTGATTTTGAAGATGAACCCTGTGAACTTGCTTTCATCGGGATTGACCAAACGCTCCTCAGCCTTGGTGGGACGTGGAGCGGGCGCAATCTTCACGAAACAATCCAGCAATTCTTTGACACCGAAATTATTGAGGGCTGAACCAAAGAACACGGGAGCAATTTCAGCAGAGAGATAGTCATTGACATTGAATTCCGGATAAACGCCGTCAACCAATTCCAGGTCATCGCGCAAACGGGCGGCATCTGTTTCGCCCACGTGCGCCTCCAACTCTTCGCTGTTGATATCAACAGCCACCTTCTCCGTCACCTTCTGCTTGTCAGCCGCAAAGAGGTTCAGTTGCTTTTCGAAGATGTTATACACGCCTTTGAAGCGTGCACCCTGGTTGATGGGCCAAGAAAGCGGACGCACCTTAATCTGAAGTTCTTCTTCCAGTTCATCCAGCAAGTCGAACGGGTCTTTACCCTCGCGGTCCATTTTGTTGATGAAAATAATCACAGGGGTCTTACGCATACGGCAAACCGTCATCAGTTTCCGCGTCTGGGCTTCAACGCCTTTTGCCGAATCGACAACAATGATGGCAGAGTCCACCGCTGTCAGCGTGCGGAAAGTGTCTTCAGCAAAATCTTGGTGTCCCGGGGTGTCCAGGATATTGACTTTATATCCATCGTAGTCAAACTCCATGACTGAAGTCGTCACCGAAATGCCACGTTGTTTTTCAATTTCCATCCAGTCGCTGGTGGCCGTCTTCTTGATCTTGTTGTTCTTAACGGCACCTGCCACCTGAATCTGCCCACCAAACAGCAAAAGTTTTTCGGTGAGCGTTGTCTTACCCGCGTCAGGGTGAGAGATGATAGCAAAAGTTCGTCTACGTTCTATTTCTTGATTCATCAGAGAATGAGATTATTGTTTCTATTAAATTTCTTCGATATGCCTGGCACTCCGTATTGATAATGTGCCATTTATAGGTGGCATCCACAAATATATTGTATCCATGCAGGAAATACATTCAAAGCAGTTTGGCCTTACGCATTATTCCATCCACCACCCTATGCGTTATCCATGCAGCAACAACAGTTGCGACAAGCAACAGCAGATTGGAGGCTAAGGGAGAAATACCCAATTGCCGGCTCACCAACGGCACATAGCTGTACGCAACAGCTATCAATAGATAGGCTTCGAGCGTGCAACCGCCCAGGTGCTTCAAGACATTCAGTATCTGGGTTCCGATGCTTGTGGCCCTCATCTTCTGGAACATCCAGACACAGGCAATGAGAAAGCCAGGGATTATCAGCACGTAAGACCCAATAGAGCAAGCCCGTGTTTCTCATTGTTCTGAAGCCCCAGGCATTCAGCGCCAAATTCAAGAGCAAAAGACCGACAAGGGCCACCGACACCAAGAGCCATTTTTCTTTACGCTTCACCGTTTCCGATGTCTCTTTTTCTGTCTCCAGCCAATGAGCGCCATACACTCCTAAGAAGAATATCGCAACTCTCGCCGCTGGGAGGATAAAACGGTTTTGCCCTCCGGGATAAACCACTTGATAACGATACACGTACATCCCCGTTAACAGCAAGCCAACTCCGACACCAAACAACGTGGCTATTTTTGGATGCTTGCGAAACAAACGGAAAAACCACGGGAACACGGCATAGAGCACAACTATCAACGACACGAACCAGCCAAAGGAGTATTTGTTGGTCGACTGAAACCAAAACGCCAAGGTGCTTCCTCCCCATAACACATTTGGCCAATGCAATTTGTCGATAAGCCAAAAAGTGAGCAGCATGACCACCCAAAATGAGGGAAAAATACGCTTAAAACGCTTGGAATAAAACCGCAGAGGATTGTCGGACTTCATCCCTGAATAATACAGTCCGAAACCCGACAAGAATAGGAACACGTCCACCCCACCCTGACACAACAGAGCGACACGGTCTAAAGCGTAAACGCCAAACGATGCCTTTAAATGCGTCAGCAGGATGGCAAACATACTGATGGCCATCAATTCTGCCCTATATTCAGAAATACCATTTTGGCGCATAGCTATACTGATTTAAAGCAATGGTGAAAGAATAAGCCGATCAATTTTGACAGAGCATAGGAACAGATTTCCTAACTCCTCAAATCGTTTTTCCCCATTACAAAACTCTGACCCTCTACTTACCAACAACCAAATTAAACGAAATCAAGCAACCGCCCGACACTGTATGGCCGTCAGTCTTTTTCAAGCAAGGAAATGCACGCCTCCAAGGAATCTTCCCACCAAGGAATGTCAATACCGAAGGTCAACTTTATCTTGGTCTTGTCTAACACCGAATAGTGGGGGCGCTTGGCAGGTGTGGGATATTCTTCTGTATGCAGAGGCTTAACGTGGCACTGCGTTATACCAGCAATTCGGTGTATGGCTCTTGTGAAATCAAACCAAGAGCAAACGCCTTCGTTGGTGAAATGATAAACGCCTGGAACAATTCCCTTGTCAACTGCCGCCATGATGGTGCACGCCAAATCACGCGCATACGTCGGACTGCCAATTTGGTCGAAGATGACACCGAGTTTATCGCGTTCCCTGCCCAAGCGGATCATGGTCTTCACGAAATTATTGCCAAAAGTGGAATACAGCCATGCCGTGCGAACGACCATAGCTTTCCCACACGTCTCCATCACAGCTTTTTCGCCCGCCAGTTTCGTGCGTCCATACACCGTCTGCGGATTAGTCGCATCCGTTTCAACATACGGGAGGTGCCCATTACCGTCAAAAACATAATCCGTTGAAACCTGAACCATTTCGCCGCCCACCTTAGCCATAGCAGCGGCCAGATAGCCAGGCGCTTTATGATTCAGCAAGTCGCACAACGCTTCTTCGCTCTCTGCTTTATCCACCGCAGTGAATGCCGCACAATTTATGATGGTTGTGATTTTGTTGGCCTCCACAAAAGCCATCACCTGCTCCTCGTTCGTAATATCCAGCTCTTCTCTGTCTGTAAAAAAGAAATGGAAATGGGGATACTCAGAAGCAAGCAACTGAATTTCATTACCCAGTTGTCCGCGACATCCTGTAATAAGAATTTCTTTCATGATTGAATTATTATAAGTAGGCAGTCAAAAATAAATGCTTTACGCATACCTACCATATTAAAAACGTATTAAATCCTTTTCTGTCTCTGACAAAAAAAGAACGGCAAACCTTCCTCGCCATTCCTTACTCAAAAACCAATGGTTCTTTCTTGTCCTTGAAGTAATAATCCGACAACTGCCCGAGAAACACAGATATATCCTTTACGGCAGCATTGGTCTTGTCTGAAACACTCTGGCGCTTCAATCTCAAGAGCATCACGCCATACAGAGCATCCAGGCAGATCTGCAACTCGCTTTCACCATTATCAACCCCTCGGCCGCGCAATTCAACGACATAGGGAAGCACTTTAAAATACATCTGGTGGTAATAGGGAAACTTTGCCGAAGCCATCAACTGCTTATGAAGGTCTTCCAACTGAAGCAAAACATTCTTGGAAATCTGAAGATGCCCCACCTTCATTACGCCCTCAGAATGCATCATTTCACACAGATTCTGATACCATTCCTCTGTCTGTTTCTTGAGGTCGTCCGACAACTTAAACTGCGGAAGATACTTGTCTCTCACGCTTTCAAAATCGCAATTGAAAGCCCTCAGAATGTCTTCAACCTGCCATAAATACAACAGATATTCAACCCTATTCTTTTCACGAAGTTGATTTGCAATAACCATACTGGCGACTATGTATAATGTAGATACAATGTAAAATGGATGCCGTGAAGTGCTTTCCAGCGAATTTATGCTCGTCGACACGGATTCTGAAACGTCTGACGCCGTCAATGCGAACCGTCGGGACCGATGATTGATACTCCGAAAATCGTCAGCAGCGTATAAATCACGGCGAAGGAAATCACAATCACACCGATTGTGCGGTTGAGGTTCCTGATACCCTTTTCTCCGAAATGGTTGCTCATTTTGTTGATGACGTACGTTAGCCCCAACCACCACAAAAGCGCACCTCCCATGATGGCAGCATAACCAGCCACCACATTGACGAATTTGTCAGCACCAGCGAAGGGGGCCATCATGTTAAACAAGGCGAGGAACAAAAAAATGATTGCTGGGTTACACAACGTGATGAAAAACGACGTGAGAAAATTCCGGAAAAGCGAACCCTTATTCTTGGATTCTGGGTGAACGTCCACGCGCGGACCTGTGCGGAACATATAAGCTCCGAAAGCCAAGAGCATGGCGCAACCAACGAGCTTCACCCAAAAGACATTGGCAGGAGAGGTCAACGGCGACACCAACGACAAGCCGTAGCCAGTTAGCAACGCATAAAAAACGTCGCTCAACGCAGCGCCAGCGCCTGTCACCACACCATACGCACGCCCTTTCTTAATCGTGCGACGAATGCATAAAATACCAACAGGCCCCATCGGTGCCGATGCGACAATTCCAATAACAATTCCCTTGATTATATATATAAGTATATCTACGACATTTTCCATTTGACTGCAAAATTCGCTTTTTTTTATGAGAGAGAAAAATTTTGAGACGGTTTTGTAGGGGCGACACCTGCTTTTCCTGTGTTTTTCTGCAGGCTACACGCCCTTGCACGAAGCCCGCAACAGGCAGGGTTTTCAAAATCCAGGTAATTCAAGGTTGGTAAAGAGGCGCCAGCGCCCCTGAAAGGTAGGGTGTTCAAAATCCAGAAAAATCTCTGCGCGATTTTGAGCCAAATAGC
>OHTO01000149.1_pt1 | contig 20450 bp, 9 predicted proteins | sample 1578981 | NCBI WGS metagenome assembly OHTO01 (sample SAMEA3879573, study PRJEB24766) | human gut metagenome | biome: human-associated habitat; feature: feces | place: USA | collected 1985/1987
GCCGCAGACAGGGCTTTTCCCGCACAATCTCTACCTACTTAATATTTCAATTTTGCTCCCCTTCCTTTCACATGCGCTGCCTTCGCCGTCCTTGCCATCGTCGCGTTGCATAGGCTCTGATTGCGCCGTCAGCCCTTGCTCTCGAAATCCACCTTCAGCGGTTTCAGCAACGCGCCGTATTTCGCTTTGAGTTTGGCAAATAGCGCCATAGTGTCTTTCGCCTGTCCCTGTCCCTTCCAGGTGCTGTTGTTCGTGATGAACACCCAGCATTGGCCATCGGGGTAACGCATGACCAGTGAGCTCGTGCCCGACAGGGTGCCCGTCCGCACCCAAGGTGTACCCTTCATCGTGCGGTTCCAGCCGATGGCGAAATGGTGGTCGTCTGGGTTCCTGGTCATGGTTTCTATTGATTCCTTCGAGAGGATGTTGGGCACGTGGTCGTCGCCATCGATGGCAGCGACAAAGCGACACAGTTCGGCCGCAGACGCCACCCACGCCCCAGCCCCCTGCAGGCGTGGCAGGTCGTTTTCGCCGTAGCATTTCACCACCATGCGCCCGCTGTTGTTGAACTCCTCAATCGGTTCGGCATCGCTGTGCATATAATAACGCACCTCTCCAGGGTGGCGGTCCTCATAATAATTGCCTGCGATGTGGAAATCGAAACAATGCGCTGGATGGAGCACGTATTTCTGTAAATACGCTTCATAGCTCATGCCCGAGCATTTCTCGATGATCATCGACAGCAGCATATAGCCGATGTTGCAATAGCGCGTGGCCGTCCCTGGGGTGTAGCCCAGTCGGCGTTTGAGCACGATGCTCAGCAGGGTGCGGTGGTCTGGCGCCGTCTTCAGTCCGTTTTGCATCATGATATACCTTGTGGAAAACATCGGGTCGCCCGCGTAGTTGGTGAATCCCGCTTCATGGCGCAGCAGTTGTTCCACCGTGATGTCGAAATGCCGCTTGTCGCGAATCGCGTTGGTGTAGAGCGTGTCGTTCAACAGACCTTTCGCGCCGAAGACATGGTCGGAAAGCTTCAAGCGTCCTTGTTCGCGGAGCTTCATGATGCCAACCGCCGTCAGCAGTTTGCTGACCGAAGCAATCCGCATGATGTGGCCCGGCGTCATCGCCTCGCCCCGTTCCTCATCCGCCCATCCGAAGCCTTTTGCATACACCAGCGAATCATTTCTTGATACGGCAATTTGCACCCCGCGCAGTTCCCAGCGTTTCATGTATCTCTCGATGTCTTTGTCCATCCCTTCCGTCTCTGGGCGGCTGGAAAGTTCGTTGGTCAGAAGTTTGTTGAGCCGCGGCAGATGGTCTTCTTTTTCTTCCGTCTGCGCCCCTCCGCTTTTGCTGTTGCACCCCACGCATTGATAGATGATATTGCCCGTCAGAGCAACGGCGAGGAGGCAGCAGAGGATGATTTTATGTCGTATTTTTGTCATGTCTAATGTCGAAAAAATGGGTTGAATTTTCGCATGTAAAATTACAAAAAAGCCTTCGTTTTGAGCGGATAACTGGTTTAATATTTTACAAAAAAATGCGCCGTCGCCGCTCCGTTTTGCCTTTGAAATGCAAAGTCGCGTATGCAAATGCGGTACTTAATCGCGCTTCCATTCCGCAGCGGGCTTTTCCTGTGAATTTAACATTTCAAACTCGGCCAATTATTAAATATCTTTAATGGGCAGAATATTAACACGGGCATTTGATAGTTAGATAACAAAATTCTATTAATTTTGCTGCAAATAAAGTGTGTACAAATGTGTGAATACAAACAGAAAACAAATATTAAACAAATTATTAGTGCGTATGAAAAACCGTTTTAGCAAAATGGGAAAATCATTGCTTGGTGCAATGTGCCTGCTTTCGACTTGCGGTCTGACGTACTCTTGTTCTGACGATTACGACTTGGATGAAACGATGCCAAGTTTCTTGGGCGGGAGTATTTACGACGAATTGAAGGCAAGAAACTTTACCACGGTTGTTCGGTTGGCTGATGACTTGGGTTATGCCAACGTGCTCTCTCGAACCGGTAGTAAGACGCTTTTTGTTGCTGACGACGAGGCTTATAGAAAGTTTTTCGAAACAACTGACTGGAAGGATGGTAATGGCAATCCTATTCGTAGCTATGACCAATTGTCTTTGGCGCAGAAGAAGATGCTCTTCTTTACCACCATGCTCGACAATGCTGATGTCTTGGAAATGTTGCCGTATTCAACTGGCGGTGGTTCTTTGACAATGCGTCGTACAACAGCGTATTCGGCTGCCGACTCAGTTCGTAGATGGTACTATAACGAACTTCCTGTCAACAAGAACGTAGGCGAAGTCGATGCTGATGGAAACAGCACAGGCGACAAGCGCTTCTGGGACAAGTATACAACTATGGGTCATCCGGGCATTTATATGGCCCTCGATGCCACTTCTCCGATGATGCTTACCTTCATTGAAGACCAGATGAAGGTGAAGAATATCACCCACGACGACGTTAGCTTCATCCTTAATAATAAGGAACCTTGGGTTAACGGTCCCGAGGGTGGTAAGCGTGCCTATGTATATGGTGCCAAGGTCTTGAAGCAAGACGTGACCTGCCTGAATGGTTACTTCAATGTCTTGGACACTGTTTTGGTAACGCCTTCCAATATGGCCGAGGTTATCCGCACAAACGGTGCAACCGATTTGTTTAGCAAGATGCTCGACCGTTTCAGCGCACCTTATTATAACTCTACCCTGACTGCACAGTATCGTCAGATCTACGACATCGGCAACGACTCTGTGTTTGAAAAGCGCTACATTTCTGGCCGTTCAAGCACGGGCGCCATGACCACTGGTCCTGACAAGAAGTCTTTGGGTGACTTCCCTCTCTTGACTTACGATCCAGGATGGAACCAGTATGCCATCTCTTCTTCAACGCCGAAGGAGCAGGATATGGGTGCCATGTTCGTACCGACGGATGCTGCCATGATTGACTTCTTCATTGACGGCGCTGGTCGTGTAATCATGAATCGTTATGCCAAGTTGCCTATCGTTAGACCTACTCTTAAGGGTGATGGCACTTACAATGCCGAGGAACTCAAGAATTTTGAATACAATCTCTATCAGATTCCTCTTGACATTATTCAGGCTTTGATTAATAACTTGATGAAGGACTCCTTCCTTGAGAGTGTGCCGAGCAAGTACTTGACCATCATGAACGATGCTCAGGACCAGATGTTCCCGGCAACCCAAAAGGATTATGAAAATGAGGCTGCATATAAGCAATGTATCGACAAATGCTTGCTGGCCAACAACGGTGTTGTTTATGTCATGAACCGCGTGGTTGCGCCGGCTGACTATTCTTCTGTGATTGCGCCCGCGCTCATTTCTTCCAATGCACAGATTATCAAGTCTATTGTTCGTGCCGACGATAAGTACATTGAAGGAAACTCATACAACAACGCTCCGTTGCAGAAGTACTATTCAACTTACTTGAAGGCCATGCAGTCTCGCTTCTCATTCTTCGTTCCGACGGATGAAGGCTTGGGCTCTTATGGTTATGTCGACCCGATGTCTTTGGCTCGCGGTAACTCTGCCGACCAGAAGAAGAACTGGAAATACTGGCGCTTCACTTATAAGAATGTGGCAAGTGCTGTGATTCCTGTTCGTGCCGAGGCCTATAAATATAACATCGAAACAGGTCAGAAGCCTGAAACCGACCAGCGTCAGACGATTGGTGGTAATGCTGCCAACGTTTCTGAACCAAATGCTCAGTTGACCATCAATGGTTCTGGTAAGATTAAGAAGGCACTCTTGATTGATATGTTGGATCAGCACATCGTTGTTCACGACACCGATGATGAGGACAACGACAAGGGTGTCAATGGCAAGCGTACTTACTTCTTGGCTCGTACTGGTGCTCCAGTTTACGTGAAGTACAAGGGCGATGCTTCTAAGAATGGCTTAGGTATGTTGGTTGATGGTGGTTACCAGCTCCAGCTCCAGCGCGACGAGTATGCCAACGACCACGACTGCGAAGTCATCGAAGGATATGATATGTCTCCAGAGAAGAATGGTTATGGTAACGGTATGACTTACCTGATTAACCGTCCGATGCAGCCTACAACGAAATCTGTTTATGCTGTCATGAGCGAACAGGGCGACAAGTTCTCTAAGTTCTTCGACCTCTGCAAGGCCAACTTCTCTGCCGATCAGTTGATTCTCGCTGGTTTCCAGACTGAAGAAATGAAGACCGACAAGACGCTTTGGGCTTCTGAACAGAAGAAATACCGTATCTTCACCGACGAAGGTGTCAATCCTTCAAACAACGAAATGTTGGTGCGCTTCTTCAATAACTACCGCTACACGGTTTATGTGCCTACTAATGAGGCTATTGATGCAGCCAAGGCTAAGGGCTTGATGTCTTACGACGAAATCGTTGAATGGATGGAAGCTCACCGTGAAGGTGCAACTGAGGAAACTGAAGGTACGCTTTCTCCAGAAAACCAGGCGAAGGCTAAGGCTATGATCACCATGTTGATCAATTTCTTGAAGTATCACTTCCAAGACCAGTCTCTCTTTGTTGACCACGTGACCACTAATATGGCCAATGCTGACAACGCAGATGGCATGAAATATCAGACTTCATGTATTGACAATGTCAAGAATATTTACCTTTCTTTGCATGTTAAGCAGTCTGACAATGCTATCACTGTAACGGATAACACTGGTGAAAAAGTGCATGTTATAGCTCCAAACAACCTCATGGCTCGCGATATGGATTTCGATGGTGCAACTTCAGGTGGCGCTTCATCAATCAAGAATTCTTCATACATTGTCCTCCACCAGGTAGATAAGGTGCTTAATTTCGCATCTCTTCCTAACGGACGCTACGACAGCGAATGGGCAACGGCAGCCGCAGCACGTTCTTTCGTCAAGAAGTACAGAATCAGATAATATAAAATATCATGAATAGCATAAAATATTTATTGACCCTTGCCTTGTGCTTCTGCTGTGCTGTCGCATTTGCTCAGAAGCGCATCACAGGACACGTTTGGAGCTCTGCCGACAAAGGTCCTGTCGTGATGGCGAACGTAGCTGAGATTGATAAGTCTAACCGTGCCATCTCTGCTACTCAGACTGATGCTAATGGTAACTTCTCTCTTTCAATTAAGAATCCAGGCAACACGTTGCAGATTTCTTACATTGGTTACAAGACTCAGAGAATGCCCATTGGAACGCAGTCAAATTTCCGCGTTGAGTTGGTCGACAATACAACTTTAAGCACTGCTGTTAAGGTGGTTACGCGTAAGGTGAAGTCCAATGGTATGGTCATCCCTGAGCGCGAAATCTCTATCGCTCAGCAGTCGTTGAACATGGACGAAATGCAGGGTTTGTCTTTCGAAACTGCTGGTGAAGCACTTCAGGGACAGATTGCAGGTTTGGACATCGTCTCAAACTCAGGTAACCTTGGTGCCGGTACCAGCATGCGTTTGCGTGGTGTTACCTCTATCAATGGTAATCAGGAACCTTTGATCGTTGTCGACGGATACATCCTCGAGGACTATGACACGCAAGAGTTCGACGCTAACGATATGAACGAAGAAAAGTTTGCTAACTTGTTGCAGGTCAACCCTGAAGACATCGCCAGCATCAACGTCTTGAAGGACGCTGCCGCAACGGCTATCTGGGGTTCGCGTGGTTCTAATGGTGTGATTGAAATCAAAACACGCCGTGGTTCTCATGGTAAGACCAAGGTCAACTTCAGCTATCGTTTCTCTGGCGCATGGCAGCCTTCTGGTATGAAGATGCTCAATGGTGACCAGTATAAGATGATGCTTCAGCAGGCTTACCACAATCCGAACCCAGCTGCTGGTAACCCGGCAGACGAAATGGTCGAATTGCAGGATAAACCTTCATACGTTTCTTTCTATGGAAACTATAACAAGAACACTGACTGGATTGACGAGGTAACGCAGTTTGGTCAGACTCACAACTATGGTTTGAACATTTCTGGTGGTGGTGACAAGGCATCTTTCCGTGTATCTGGTAGCTACGACCATGAAACTGGTACCGTTATCAAGCAGACGCTTGATCGTTTCACCACACGTTTGGCTTTGGACTACTTAGTGTCCGACCGTATCAAGTTCTCTTCTAACTTCGCGTTGACTTACACGAACCAGAACAAGAACTACGATGACGGTTTGATGGGTAATGCTTATCAGGCAATGCCTAATATGTCTGTAACTCGTTATGAGTATGACAGAACTGCCCAGAACTGGTTTGACACCGGCGAATGGTATATCATGCCGAATGTTGCTACGGAACTTGGCTTTGCCAACTCTGTAGAAAAAGGCTTAACTTCTAAGTATTTGAGTGATATGGTAAGCAATGGCAACCCAGTTGCCAAGGCTTATGAGGCATGGCGTAAATGGTCCACTTATACCATCACGCCGCAGTTCTCTATCGAATATAAGTTGCTCGGCAAGGAAGACGAGGAAACTCAGTTGAACTATACGGGTGAAGTGTATTTGAACGCTTACACTGAAACTAAGAACGCTTACTATCCTGGTTCTTTGAGCAACGCTTCTACTTATAATAAGGACCTCACTTCAAACCAGGAGTTCAAGTCTTTGGCTTTCACGACGCGTCACTCTTTGGTCTTCCGTCCTCACTTCGAGAACGAAAACCACTCTCTCCAGGTGATGGCACGTATCGAAGCAAGCACCAGCAACTCAACTACTCAGTCTAAGTCTTCTTCTGGTATCGGCGGCGGCTTGACCGACCCAACTGTTCCTGGATGGACAACTGGTATGAGCACTTCAACGGGTAAGGGCCACAGCATGAGCGGTACAGGTTCTGTTCACTATGCTTTCGGTTCTAAATATGCTTTCGACTTCACCATCCGCGCCGATGGTAGCACGAAGTTCGGTTCTGGCCACAAGTGGGGTTTCTTCCCTGGTATCTCTGGTCGTTGGAACATTAGCGATGAAGCATTCTTCGAACCATTGAAGAAGGTCATCAGCATGTTCGCCTTCCGTCCGGGTTGGGGTGTCACTGGTAACTCAAGCTTCGGCGAAGGTTTGATCTACAACCAGTATGCTTCTTACGGTAGCTACAATGGTGTGACAGCAATCCGTCCGTCTAACTTGCGTCTGACTGACATCCGTTGGGAAAAGACCAAGTCTTGGAACTTAGGTTTCAACTTGAACTTCTTCGACGACTTGCTCAAGTTCGACCTCAATATCTATGACAAGAAAACAACCGACCTCTTGAACTCTGGTGTTCGTGTTCCTTCAACGAGTGGTTTCACTTCATTGAGCAGCGCCAACGTTGGTAAGATGACCAACCAGGGTTGGGAACTCTTTGTCAGCACTTCCGACGTTTTGAAGTTCGGTAAGTTCCACGCTAACTTCCGCTTCAACATCTCTCAGAATATCAATAAGGTAACTGAGATGGATGCCTCTGTGCTTAACACGGTTAACGCTGAGTTCAACTATAAGAAGGCCAACGAAAAACCGTTGGAGCGTGTTCAGGTGGGACACTCTTTGGGTGGTATCTATGGTTTCCGCTTCAAGGGCGTTTATGCTTACGACTACAAGCACAACGGTTACTTCTTGAATCCTGACGACAATGAATATTATCTGACGGAACCAGATGCCAACGGCAACCTCTACAACACGGCTAAGGCAACTGGCAAAACTGCTCCTATCGTTCGCGATGCTGAAGGCAACGTGATCTACGACAAGAACGGCAACCCGTTGCAGATGGTCTACAACTACGGTGGTGGTAGCGAATACAAGTTCGAAGGTGGTGACGTTATCTACGAAGATATCAACCACGATGGTCAGATCAACGAATTGGATATCGTTTACTTAGGTTCTTCTAATCCTAAGATGAACGGTGGTTTCGGTGTTGACCTCACTTACGGCCGTTGGACTTTGAAGACCAACTTCAACTTCCGTGTCGGCAACAAGATCATCAACTTGGCACGTATGTATGCCGAGGATATGCGTACTAACAAAAACCAGAGTGCTGCGGTTAACCACCGTTGGAGAACCAATGGTCAGGTGACTGAGATTCCTCGTGCCATGAACACCAACGTTTCTGGTGACATCTTCAACGCATTGATTAGCGACCGTTATGTTGAACCGGGTGACTATTTGCGCTTCCAGTACTTCCAGCTTGGTTATAGCTTCCCGGCTGAGAAGTTGAAGAAATATGGTTTGAGCTCGTTGCGTTTGGCTGCTTCTGGTAACAACCTTATCTTCTGGACGAAGTATAAAGGTGTAGACCCAGACCACTCAGCTTCTCGTTTCAGTCCTTGTACGGACAGTTCTCAGACTCCGCGTTCACGCTCATTTACAGTTAGTTTGAATGTTGGCTTCTAAACCATTAATATGATGAAAACAAATAAGTTTATCAATAAAATCCTTGCTGTCGGACTTTTGTTCGGCAGCATGGGATTGGCTTCTTGTGAAGATTTCTTGACTCTGTCTCCATCAAACATGATTACAGAGGATGACTTCTGGAAGTCAAAGACCGACGTGGACAACGTCCGTGCAGCGGCATACCGTCAGATGGCGTCCGACGCTGTCACCTCGAGAATCCTTTATTGGGGTGAGCTTCGTTCAGACAACTTGGCGTTGAACGATATGACCCAGACTGGTATCCAGCACCTTCAGCAGGGTATCTTGGTGCCAACCGAAGGTATCTTCGACTGGTCTTCATTCTATACGGGTATCAACTATTGCAATTTGGTGCTTTCTCAGGGTGACATCATGACTCAGCCTGGTAAGGAAGTCGACCCAAGCTTCCGCTTGAGCGACTGGAAACCAATGCGTGCCGAAGTGAAAGCTTTGCGTGCCCTCTATTATTTCTATTTGGTTCGCGCTTACCGCGACGTGCCTTACAACACGACACCAATCCGCACCGATGCTGAAGCACGTGCTAACAAGCTTCCTGCAACGAAGGGTGTTAATTTGCTCGGCACTTTGATTCGTGATCTCGACACGGAAGGCCAGGAAGAATGGCAGTATGCACCAGACAACTATGGTTCTCTGAGTGAGAACGTAGGTCGTTTCACCAAGACTGGTATCCATGCCCTTTTGGCTGATATGTATCTTTGGAGAGGATGTATGCTCCTGAAGTCTAAGGCCAAGGGCGACTATGTTCTCGACGAGAATGGTGACACGATTGCTTCTGCGCAGTTAGACAACCTGAGCAAGGAATGCTTCAAGAAGTCCATTGTTCATGCAGACTCTGTTCTCAACCATATCAGAAGAGAATATGACAAGGAAATGAAGCAGCTTGGCGGTTCAGTAGTCAAGGAACAGAGCAATTTCACGGCTCTTGACAAAGAGTATCCTTACATGACCACTATTTCCAGCTATACAACTTCTGGTACTGATGAGGTGTATTTCGCAACTATGGGCAACAGCAATTCTATGTATGAACACATCCTGCAGCTCAAGTACAACAGCACAAGTGGTGAGTCAAACGGAACGCCGGGAAGCTACTTGGCTTCTAACAGCAGCGGTTCGTTGAAGGTTGGTGCCATGGTCGGTAGCTCAACGCTGACCAGCAGCGCTGCCAGTTCATATAATGTAGACCGTGGTTTCGGCAAGTGCGACATCCGTTTGCTCGAAACTTTCGACTATAAGACTTCATCGGCTTCTCAGCCCATCTGCCACAAGTATGTGATCAACAACCTTAACATCGATGATTATGAAGATGTAACAAAGGGTTGTGATGCATCTTATTCTACAAACGCTGATGCCAACTGGTCAATCTATCGTTTGTCAGACATCATGTTGATCAAGGCTGAAGCCATTGCCCGTTCTTTGCCTTCTTCAACGAAGGCTTCTACCACCAAGACCGATGCCGGTTACGCATTGGTTGAAGGTTTCAACTTGGTTAACGCCATCTTCGCTCGCTGCAATCCTAAGATGAAGGCTACGGACTCTTATGGCAAGGTTGCCGATTTGAGAAGTGACCGTCTGAGAGACGACTACGCAACCCACAGCGGTAACGTCAAGAGCGCCGACGACCTGTTGAAGCTCGTCTACAATGAGCGTCAGCGTGAGTTCGTTGCAGAAGGTAAGCGCTGGTTCGACATCGTGCGTCAGTGCGAAGCCACCAATGCAAACACCGATGTGCTTACCAACTACATTACGCTTTCAACAACTGTCCGCAATCGTCTGAAAGCTCTCTACTCACTCTACAATCCTATCTACAGTGAGGAAATTAAGGTCAACGGTGTTGATTACGGTGGCAAGCTCGAACAGAATCCTGTTTGGAAACGTTATTCTGACAATTGATAATTAATAGCCTATGAAATCAAGACGTTTTAAAGGTCTGTTCACGACTTCAGTTCGCGTCTTTGGATGGTTTTGTGTACTTTCACTTGGTGTGCTCCTTGCATCCTGCAAGGAGGACATCAATGAAGGCGATTACTCTATAAAGTCAGAAGAGTCGATGTCTGAATACTTGGCCAACAACCCAGCCAAATATTCCAGCTTGAAGTACATTTTCGACAAAGTTAAACTTGGAAAGTCTGACGATGCTTCTTCCTTGACCAGCGTTCTTTCTGCCCGTGGTAACTACACGCTCTTTGCACCAAACAATGATGCCATTGATGCTTACGTCCATAAGTTAGGGCTCAACGCTGTGACAGAGCTCTCTTACGAGCAGGCTCAGTTGATTGCCTACAGTTGCTTGATCGACAATGGCGCCGATGACGCTTATGAAGAATCTGATTTCCCAACTCCGGGAACATTCGCCATTCCAAACTTCAACGACCGCTTGCTGACATGTGCACAAGACACCACAGGTGGCAACGCAAGTTATGTCATCAATGGTAACGCCCGTGTCGGTAAAACCAATGCGGAAGTTTCCAATGGTATGGTGCATGAGGTTTATTCGGTCATCGCACCTTCATCAGACAATGTGTATGAGCTGATTGCTTCTGCAGATAACATGAAGATCATTTCACACCTGATTGAAGCCACTTCTTATTCCGACACGATGGCGCTTCCTGCTATCGACAACGAATATGAAAAGGAAGACTATCCAGAGAAGTTCCAGCTGAGCGGTATCGCTGATTCCAAGTACATGCAGCACCGTTATATGGGCTACACGGCGTTGGTTGAGCCAGATTCCATCTTTGAAAAAGAGTGGGGTATCACCTTGGTCAAGGACGCAGAAGGCAACGTTACCAACTGGGAGCAGATAATGCCGGTTGTCAAAGAAAAGTGTGAAGCCGTTTACGGCACAATGGCTCAGGGCGACTTGAAGAACCCCGACAATGCCATCAACCGTTTCGTTGCTTACCACTTCATGCAAGGCCGCATGGCCTACGACCGTTTTGTCCACCACTACAACGAGTATGGTTACAAATACGGCGACAACAAGAAACCTCAGACCAACAACCTTCCGGTCAATGTGTGGGACTACTACGCAACCATCGGTAAGTACAGAGGTCTCATCAAAATCACCCAAGTTGGTGATACGGGTTTCCAGCGTGACCTCAACCACAGCATTTATGCCAACCGTAAGTCCATCTACAATGATGGTGTTGATGGTGACTACACCGAAACAGGCGTTGAAGACGAAGGCGTGAAAATATCTCCAGACAACGGCGTGTTTGACAACAGCGCTGTCAATGGATATTATTTCCCGATCAACAAAGTCTTGATGTATGATTCTGGTGTTCGCAGCCGTTTAGGCAGTGAACGTATCCGTGTTGACATCACGACGATGTTACCGGAAATCGCTTCCAACAGTGTGCGTGGCAATGGTTACTTCAGATTCCCTAATGGCTATTTCGACAATATCACCAGCGAATCGAGTGGCACCATCCTGCTTTACCTCATGGATGCCTACTCTCCTGCTGGCGGTGCATGGCGTGACTATCAGGGTGACGAGGTCATGGTGGCAGGTCTTTACGACTTCGTGCTCAAATTGCCTCCAGTCCCTGTTGACGGAACATACGAAATCCGTATGGGTGCATCCCACAACACCTTGCGTGGTATGGCCCAGATCTACTTCGGTTCAGATCCGCTCCGTCTTGTTCCTGCAGGACTGCCTTACGATATGCGCCAGTCTGTTGGAACGGCAGCCATTCCTTGGGTAGCCGACGGCGACGATGCTGCTGTCAATGCTGAAAACGACAAGAACATGCGTAACCAGGGCTACATGAAGGCGCCGAATTATTTCTGCATCACCAACGGTAAGGGAGACCCTGCCGACGTGGTACGTAATATCGGCGGTGCAAGTGCCGCTCTTCGAAGAATTGTCACCGTGAGTGAGATGAGTTCAGACAAGACATACTACTTGCGTTTCAAGTCTGCCTTGAAGAAGCTCGACTCTCAGCTCTTCCTCGACTACTTCGAAATCGTTCCAACTTCAGTTTTCAATGGTGTTAAAGCTGAAGACATTTGGTAATCAAATGTAATTGGTAATCAATGTAATACAAAAATACAATGAAAAGTATCTATCAAAATACGGTAAAAGCGGGCCTCTTGGGCGCGGCAGTGCTCCTCGGCTTCACTGCTTGTACCGATGATCATTTCGATATTCAGCCAAGCACGGTGTCGGGCTCGAACACCATTTGGCAGAACGTCGAGGCCAATGCAGACCTTGATTCTGTGGCCATGATTTTGAGACGCTGCAAAGTGATGAAGTCTCAGACAGACAAGTCTGCCAAGCAGACTTATGCCGAGCTTCTCGCCACGTCTCAGCAGCTCACTGCATGGTTGCCTAAAAACGGCACTTTCAATGCCAAGCAGTATCTTGATGAATTGGACAGCGCTGCTGTCTTGCGTGCCAAGGACGAGATGGCAGGAACGCGTGCTGAATACGACGTTGCCAACCGTTTCGCACGCAACCACATCGCCCGCTTCAACTATGAGTCGAACATGGGCGAGCAGCGTATCGCTTTGATGAACTCCAAGATCGTTAACTACAACGCAGGAGAAGGCACATTCAATGGTGTCAAGCTTGACGCAGCCAATGCCAACATCCTCTCTTCAAACGGTATGCTCCACGTTTTGGACGGCGAATCTCAGTTTGCCTATAACATTTTCGAGCGTTTGCAGGTTGACAGCCGTTTTGCAAAGATTTATGGCGATATTGACAAGTACAACGTCTACACGTTCAGCTCCTCTTCAAGCACTCAGGGTTCTATGAACCACAACGGTAGCATGGAATACGTTGACTCTGTGTGGTCGCGCACAAATTCGTTGATGACTGATGCCAGATTGACCTATCTTACCGATGAAGACAGCCTTTATGTTTCTGTCATCCCCACGGATGCCGCTTACGAGGCTGCTCGTCAGAAAATTCATGGATTGTTCAAGTATGCCAAGAACTACAACTATGCTTGGGATGCTTCCAAGCGCGATTGGACCAACAAGGGAACCAATGCTTTGAAGTTCAATACGGACTCTTTGACAACCTATAATGTCACCTCTCGCATTCTCTCTGCCTCTTCGTTCTCTGTTGGTTACAACTCAGAAGGTCCTGTCACGACTTCCAATCCGCAGGCTTTCTTGAACCATGTTTTGACGGCCGACTCGCTCAACTCCAATGCTTCCCTTGTCATTTACAACAAAGACAAGGGAAATGTCAATCCCATTTTCGACGGACAGACTGCCGACGATGCCATCAAGGCTTCTAATGGTTACATCTTTGCGGTTGACAACTACAATTACGACCCCAGCTATTCGTTTATCCAAAAGATGAACATCAATGGTCATAACACGTCACAGGTAACAGGTAGTACCTCTGAGCAGGCACAATACGTTACTTTGAACAATGAAAACCAGAACGCAGAAGTCAATGTTGACGCTTTGGGCGTAGACAACTTTTATTACTACTTCCCCGTCTCTGGTAACAGCCAGTTGAACATCGACTTCAAGCTTAACAACGTTCTCAGCACCAAGTACAAGATTTCCATTGTTCTTTTGCCAAACCGTGTAAACATCAACAACATCCGCACAGAGGATGACGGTACAGTCATTGAAGAAAAACCAGTGTTTGACGTGCAGATTCGCGACGACAAGGGTTCAATGATTGGCAAGCCCGTCAAGAACGTTTCTGTTGACCAGGACAAGGTTGAGAAGAAGGTGCTTTGGGAAGCATTTGAGTTCCCGTATGCTTATTTTGGCCTTCCTTCAGGCTATGAAAGCTTCCCAGTTTTGCGCATTTCCATGTCTTATGCCCAGCAGCGTAAAGGCAAATGCAAGGCTTTGAGTATTGCTAAGGTAATTCTTGAACCAGTTCGCTAATTAGCTTCTTGTTAACTTCTAAAAAAGAAAAGATGAGTAAGAACGTAAGAAACAATATGATGCAAAGTGCTTTGCGTGCAGGCGTCTGTCTCTTTATGTTGTCTGGCGCATGCGTCCTCTCTGCACAAACAGAGGGAACAGCAGCAAAGCCCTCAAAACCTGCTACGGCTCTTCACGACAAGTATGTCATGAAGGAAGTTTCCGGTTTTGTGTACGATGCAGCTACGCATGCTCCCTTGGCTGGTGTTAAAGTACAGGCTCTCAATAACAGCTTCTATACCGCTTTGACCGACGATAAAGGTGCTTACACGATTCGCATCCCCGATTTCGTCACCTCTTTGTATGTCACCATTCCTGATGACCACAGTGACTACAACGCATCCAATTATGCAATCAAGGGTCTTAAAGACCAGAATGTCTATCTGTATTCCAACGCTTTGAAGAACCTGTACTTCGATGGTACGCAGCTCTTCAACCAGCCAAAGATGGATGTCAACGCTTCGTCGGCGCTGACCATCGAAGAAGACATCGAATCAAAGTTGAACGGTGCCGTTCGCACCATCAATCGTGGCGGTAATCCAGCACAGGGCGCTGCCATGTTCATCAATGGTTTGAATTCTTTGAACTCCAACTCACAGCCTTTGGTGGTTGTCGATGGAGTGGTTTGGGATATGCAGTACGATCGTACAACGCTCCACACAGGTTTCGTCAACAACGTCTTCAACATTCTCGACCCAGAAGACATCGCCGATGTCAAGATCATCAAGAATGGTACGGCGCTCTATGGTGCCAAGGGTGGTAACGGTGTGATTGAAATCACCACCAAGCGTGGCCGCAGCATGGTAACTCGAATCAACATTCGCGCTTACGGTGGCTACGAGTTGGCCCCTTCTAAGCTGAGAATGATGGATGCCAACCAATACCGCAACTACGTTACGGAATTCTTGGGAACAACTCAGAAAGGTCAGGACTATTTCAAGAACAATACGATTGTTCCGACCTTCATGAACGAAGACCCCAACTATCTGCTTTATCCGATTTACCACAACAATACGGACTGGCAGGACGGCATGTATGACAACGCTTTCACCCAAAACTACAAGGTTAACGTAGAAGGTGGTGATGATGTCGCCATGTACAACCTCTCTTTGGGTTACTCCGCTGCTGATGCAACGGCCAAGAAAACCGACTTCAACCGTTTGAACATCCGCTTCAACAGCGACGTCGTGTTGTTCAAGGATTTGAACACGGCCATCGACATCTCTTACGTGCGTAACGCATACAACCTCCGCGACAACGGTTGGGCTTCCGACTATTCAAATAGCATCATCTCTTCACCCAATGTGTTGGGATTGATTCAGTCTCCGTTCATCAGCCCGTATGCACACTACGTATATTATGAAAACGGCGGTTTGCACGTGGGCCACACCACAACGCAGTTCTCTGGTAAGAACTATACGGATGCCAACAACCCGTACCGTTTCGCTGAGGACTTCGGCTATGCTGGTTATGTCAATCCTTATTGGATTCTCGCTAACGGCGACGGCGACAATAAGAACAACATGGAGCAGACCCAGTTTGCCATCAACGTGATGCCGCAATACAAGATTGGCAAGTACCTCAAGTTGAGCAACCGCTTCAGCTACATCATGACGCGTAACAACGAAAAGTACTATCTGCCTCACGACGGTACGCCTACGACAACTGTCGCTGGTCTTGGTGCTGTTTCTTCTACGCTCCGTTCGCAGTTCACGAAAGAAACCACGCTCTTCAACGATTTCCGCATCGATTGGAAACGTCAGTTCGGCGGTCACTTCGTTAACGTATTGGGCGGCTTCCGTATGTCTTCCTTCTCATACAACAACAGCAACATGGTCGGTTACAACAACGACCAGGACAAGATGCCAAACATGAGCATGTCGTTGCAGTATAAGGAAGCAGGCGGTACGAGCGACAAGTGGGTTAACCTCGCTTACTACCTCAATGCCGACTACAACTACCAGAACAAGTATTTCCTCAACATCGGTACAACGATGGAAGCCTCTTCACGTTTCGGTAAGGAAGCCTCTGAGGGAATCAAGTTCGCAGGTGTCAAATGGGGTCTCTTCCCATCTGTACAGCTCGGTTGGTTGATGTCTTCTGAAAAGTGGTTCAATGTCAAAGGCATTGACTATTTGAAGCTCACCGCCGGTTACGAAGAATCAGGTAACGACAACGTAGACTACTACGCAGCACGTACCTACTTCCGCAACCTCCGCTTCATGAAGGAAGCCACAGCCTTGAAGTTGGCCAACATCCAGAATCCAACCATCCAGTGGGAAACCAACCACCGTTTCAATGTCGGTTTGCAGACCAATTTGCTGAACAACCGCTTGGCCCTTGGTGTTGAATATTTCTACGGCAAGACCACCAACCTCTTGACTCGCAAGCCTGTGAGCGACATCACTGGTCTGCCATACATGTGGGCCAACGATGGTGCGTTGAAGAACAGCGGCGTTGAAGCCAACGTTAATGCCGTTCTGGTCAACACGCGCAACTGGAAGTGGGATGCTGGTTTCAGTGTAGGCCACTACAAGAATGAAATCACTGAGTTGCCCGACGGCTCACTCAACTACATCACCACTTACGCTTTGGATGCCAACGGCAACAAGGACCTCTCCACGGCCAAGACCATCCACGGCTACACTTCTTCCATCTACGGACAGAACAACATCCTGACTGCTGTCGGTTCTGCTGCTGGCGTCTTCTATGGTTATCAAACCGCCGGTGTCTTCGCCAGCGATGCTGAAGCCAAGGCTGCTGGTTTGAAATACCCGACAGGACTCGTACAGAATCCTTACCGCGACTTCAAGGCCGGTGACGTTCGTTTCGTAGACCAGAATGGTGACGGTTGGATTTCAGAAGCCGATATGGTTCAGATTGGTGATCCCAACCCAGATATCTATGGTAACATCTTTACCAACTTGACTTGGAAGAACTTGACTCTCTCTCTCGACTTCAAGTACTCTCTCGGAAATGATATCTACAACTACCAGCGTTCACAGCTTGAAAGTGCCAACGGCATTTACAACCAGACCGCTGCCGTTGTCAACCGTTGGAAGTATAACGGACAGGTTACGGATATGCCTCGCACCATGGCAAGCACCAGCGAAGAGTGGGTCAACAACGAACGCTTCTCAGACCGTTGGATTGAAGACGGTTCATACTTGAAGCTCAAGAAAGTTCGTCTCACTTACAAGTTCCCTGTCAACCTCAGCTGGTTGCAAGGCCTCTCTGTTTACGGAGAAGCCACCAACTTGTTCACGGTTACGAAGTACTTAGGAAACGATCCTGAAGTTTCTGCTGGCAACAGCGTTCTCTATCAGGGAATCGACACTGGCATGCTTCCGAAGAACCGAAGCTTCAATCTTGGTGTGACCATCAACTTGTAATCTGAAAACAAAAGCAGTTTGAATAACAAGCGTGCCCCAGCACAATTTGGGGCAACACCTTCAGCGTGTGGGGCATGCTTTTCTATTCATAGACAGGAAATGTCGGCAGCGCTTCCAAGTTCGCTTGATAGCCATGCAGAGTAGCTCCTGTCTTATGCAAGGATCCTGCAAAATAGAAATAAAACAATGAAAAAGAAATCGATTATAGGCGTGTTCGTATCCCTCTTGGGATTGGGCATGACGACGACTTCCTGCGAGGATATGCTCACTCCAGACATGGATCTCTACACGGAGAACTTCTCTGGACGTGATACCATCAATTTCTACTATGGTATCCTCTCCAACGTCCAGGATATGGTTGAAAACAATATTCTCTTGGGCGACCTCCGCAGTGATATGGTCGATACAACTTCCTATGTGAGCGACACGGTGGCCCGTATTTCCAATTTCGATAAAGTGGAAGACGGAGACAACGGATTGCTGAATCGTTCGGCCTACTACAAAGTCATCAACCAGTGTAACTTCTACATTGCCAAGGCTGACACGATGGCCAAGAAAAACAACAATTACTATATGCGCTGCGAGTACGCTCAGGTGCAGATGGTACGTGCTTGGACCTACATGCAGCTCGTGCAGAACTACGGCGAAGTGCCTTTCATCACGAAGCCGGTTGACAATGCCAACACAGGTTGGGAAAAGAATCCTGAAGAAGGTTTCGTCAGTGTTGACAACCTGCTCAGCAAGCTCATGAAAGCCGGCTTGATGCAGGCTTACAACTATTCCAAGAAAGGAACGCCTGCTTACCCCTCCGTCAATAATGGTGCAATGAACATCGACCCCAAGAAGTTCGTCTTCCAGCCAGACATCATCATGGGCGACCTTTATTTGATGCGCGGCGACAACCAGCAGGACTACGAGATGGCTGCTCAGTATTATTATAATTTTATTGAGGAAGAAGCTCGTCTCAAGAGTAACGTCCCGTCAGGCGATTATTGTGGTCTTAGCAAAAACACTTTCAATGGTAAGGAATCTTATGAATGGAATAGTGCAGGTTCATATAGTTTGTTGTTCGCAGACAGGGGCTCAAAGGTTGGTAGTGATGTCATTACTTTGATGGCTTCAGCAGCCAACTCTTCGTTCGGTACGGTTCTGACACGTGCTGCCCAGATTTATGGTTTTGATGCCAACTCAACGACCTCTTCTTCTATCGAGAAGGATGATGACGGTAAAGATAAAGAAGTTGCTTCTGGTAAGATTTCAATTTCTGCCAACTTCAAGAATCGTCAGGTAAGTGCTTCAAAGAGCTACCTCAATCTGAGTGAAAGCCAGTTGGCGCACTTCAATGAAGGTTTTGACAATGTCACGGACGTGAAGTATATTGAAATCGGTGATGGCCGTATCAATGGAAATCTTGCCAAGTTCAACACAACGGTTGGCAAGATGACCTTCGTTACCAAGCGTGCCTTTGTTAATTCTGGTGCTAATTACACTGGTTCTTTCTCTATCGGAACGGGTTCATGTTCATACAACTACACTTTCCCGCTTTACCGCTTGCGTCAGATTTACTTGCGCTTCGCTGAAGCCGTCAACCGTGCCGGTTATCCGCGTTATGCTTACGCCATCTTGCGCGATGGTTTGAGCTCGAAGACCATTCCTTCAATCTTGACCGACTCTATCAACGAGAACAACCAGATTGTTCCTTACGCTTCTCGTGTGGTTGATGGTGCCAGCTACATCGACATCAATGAGTTGCGTCGTGCGAAGAACATGCCTTGGCTTGACTTCAACAGCGAGTCTTACTTCGACAAGGTTCAAGGTATCCACGAGACTGGTTGCAACGTCACCAGCGACAAAGATACGCTTTCTCTCTACCACGTCGTAGTTGGTCAGCGCATCGCAGCAGAAGAAGCCCGCTCAGCAGGCACGGCTGTTAACCCTGCAGAGGTTCTCCGCTACACCAACTTACTCCAAAAGGAAGGCACTAACGTGTCAGACGTCTATAATCCGACAGGTGCTCTCGCCGATGCTGAAACTGGCGAAACTCCAGCCGAACCGCTGCCAGCCGTTATCCCTGCCAGCATTGGTAAGCAGATCAACGCCGTTGAATCTTTGATTTGCGACGAAATGGCGCTCGAAACAGCTTTCGAAGGTTGCCGCTTCTACGACTTGACTCGTATTGCACGCCACAAGAACAAAGACACTTGGGGTTATGCCACTCCTAACTTCGGTACGAACTGGTTCGCATGGACCATTGCCCGCCGTTCTGTTAACGCTAAGCCATACGAGAACATGACCGAATTTAATGGTGCTCTCTACACGAAACTCCAGAACCAGAGCAACTGGTATCTCAAGAACCCAGTGTATTAATCTCCACATTCTTGTCTCCCCGCCACATTGACGGGAAAGCAATGAAGTATTTCAATAAAAAAAGCCCCGCGACCAACAAGTCGCGGGGCTTTTTTAGTTCGTTGCTGTGCTTTATTTGTTTCGAATTTTTTGTTTCGGGGCTTCGTTTTGGATTTTCGTTTTGGCGCTTCGTGCCGGCAAATATTTGCATTGGTAAGGTCGGCTTTTTGTGAAGCCTTGGGGTTGGGTGTTTAAAATCAAGAAAAAATCAAGGTTGGTAGAGAGGCGACAGCTGCCCCTGAAGGGTAGGGTGTTCAAAATTTATAAAACCCCGAGATTGGTAGAGAGGCGACAGCTGCCCCTGAAGGGGGCTCATATTTAGGGTAGGGGCTTGCCCCTACCTCTTGGAGCC
>OHTO01000154.1_pt1 | contig 20087 bp, 14 predicted proteins | sample 1578981 | NCBI WGS metagenome assembly OHTO01 (sample SAMEA3879573, study PRJEB24766) | human gut metagenome | biome: human-associated habitat; feature: feces | place: USA | collected 1985/1987
TTTCTCGGATTTTATTTGTACATTTGCCATGTCATTCGGAGATTTTGCTATACTTCTTTTTGCAGCACTAAGGTAGGTGAAAAATCTGACATGGCAAAATCCTGAGCAACAAAAAGTTGCTCAGGTACTTATAAAAAATGCTAACTCATAGTGTTGCGGAAATTAGGTAGAGAACAAGCAAAACAATAATTATTTACCAAAACAGATGAAAGTATGAAGAAAATGACAACGCTCTGCCTCGCGCTTGCCCTGACATGCGCGACGGAAGCAGGAGCAACGACCGACAAGCAGCCTAAACTGAAGGGCAGACAGACAGTAGCATGGGGCGTGGCCGTACCAGGCTCACGCACGCAAAGCGCCTCCGCCATGCGATTTCTCAACATGGGCCTCGGGGCTCCCATGGCAGCTCCGCGCGCCGTGGGCAACGACCCGGTAAGCTCGGTCACCACACCAGGATTCGGATGGGCAGATGGCCCGGACGGCAACCAGTGGTACTACACGCAAAACTACAAGCTCGACGGCTATTTCTATTCGGGCTCCACCATCACCCTCTACGACAACAACAACCAGCAAGTGGGACAGTTTGACATCGACGTGCCTGACACACTGCAAGTGAACAGCATCGAGATGTACAGCGCATTGACCAAGAAGATGTTCGACCGCGACGACACCTCCATCGAGGCCATGGTCTCCATCCACGCCGTAGGCAATGCCGAGAACAACTACAAGGACCGCTACATCACCCGCGCCTACCACATCGACGGCAGCGGCATCGCCTATGAGTGCGAGGGAAGCGGAATGCTCTTCGACGCCTCCAAGGGATGGAACACCTACCAGCGTCTCATCCTGCCGATCGAGAAGGTCATCGACGGCAAGGAGTATGTCTCCATCGACTTCATCGCACCGCCCACATGGGGCAAGGACGAGCCCCACGTGGAGCACACGCTCGATATCCCCTTCGAAAACATCAACTACATGGACGGCGCCTACATCAACTGCTTCGTCATCGAGGACAAGCCCTACTACGTCGTCGCACAGTATGACACGGCCTATTGCACCATGCCGGAGGACTATACGCAGGACATCATCGTCACACCCAACAACCACTTCGTGCTCAAGACCTACGACCGCAACTACAGCCTGGTCGATTCCGTCGCCGTGCCCATCGAGGAGTCGCCGAAGGGCATCTATCGCATGGCAGCCTTCGGACGCATGAGCGACAACGACCTGAGCAAGGGCTACTTCGGACCGGAGGACCAGTTCAGCTACGTCGTGACGTGGGTGGACTACCACCTGCAGTCGGACGAGAACACCTACAACTTCGACCTCTACGACAACCAGGCACAGAGACTGAAGACTATCTGCGAGAACGCAGCCGAGAACCAGTGGTTCTACCTCAACAACGTGAAGGGCAAAAGCGAGCAGATGGCATTCCTCCAGGCCTTGGAGGAGGGGCAGCAGATCCAGATGATCGACATGCCTTCCTGTGAGAAGCGGACGCTCTTCCCGGCCATGATCGACGGCGAGGGAATCACCACCTCCATCGACCGCTATCCATCGGCTAAGAACGACGAGGGATACCAGTATGTCGTCAACATGCGCAACGCAGCCGAAGACGAGGAGGGCAACGTCATCGCACGCATCGGATGGTACAACCCCGACCTGACGCTGGACCACTACGCCAAGTTCAACCTCGGAAAGAAGGGTGAGTACTTCACGCCGCTGATCAACAACGTCTCGCTCAACCCCTATCTCTTCGATACGGACAACGAGATGGAGTATATCTACATCGCCAAGAAGAGACGCACCGACGGCACCAACAAGATCGACAACATCCTGGAGATTGCCAAGGAGGACGGCACCATCCTGCGCACCTTCCGCGGCGACGACGACAAGTCCTTCCGCACGGCCTCGGTGGTCAACATGAGCGACGCCAAGAACGAGCTGCTCGTGGCCTACTACGACAACAACACACAGGACTACGACCTCAACTTCTATGAGCTGCCGTTCGTCAAGTTTGCCAAGGGTGGCAACGGTAGCAAGGAGAACCCGTATCTCATCTCCACCGTCGGTGACCTGAGCTACATGGCAGCAGCTCCCGACTCGGCCTACCGCCTGGCAGCCGACATCGACATGAACGACTACAACTACGACTGGACGCCGGTACCGACATTCAACGGCTCCTTCGACGGCGCACACCATGCCATCGTCAACCTCTCCATCGCCACCAACGACGCCCACGCAGGCCTCTTCGGCATGCTCGGCGAGGATGTGGAGGTGAAGGACCTGGTCTTCGCTCGCCCCACGATCCAGGTGACGGACGACAACCAGTTTGTCGGCGTCCTGGCTGGTGAGAGCACACAGGACAACATCTTCAACGTCCACGTCTTCGACGGTCAGATCTCAGGCGAGACCGATGCAACCATCGGTGGTATTGTCGGTGGTTCGTTCCTCTACACCAACTTCAACGACTGCTCCTTCCAGGGCAGCATCAACACGCCCAAGGCCAGCCCTGTGGGTGGCATCGTGGGCCGCACGGCTACAAGCACGAAGATCACGGCCTGCGCCTCCAACGCAGAGATCACGGGATACTCTTCTGTCGGCGGCATTGCTGGTTCTTTCTCTGCCAACGACACCATCAACGACTGCCACGCCACGGGCAAGCTCGTAGCAGCCAACACCATCGGCGGCATTGTCGGCGAGAGCTCACGCGGCGTCATCGATCGCTGCGTCTTCAACGGAAGCGTGACGGCTACGGAGGCCAACTGGAGCGGACTCTCGGCAGGTGGCATCGTGGGTAGCCTGGCAGCCGACTGGAGCCAGCAGACGACGCCCGTCATCAGCCATTGCGTCTCAACGGGCACGGTCAACGCCGAGGAGCCCGACGAGACCGTCCACGCCATTGCAGGATGGACCATCGCCAACGAGTACTACGAGGACGGAGAGACTCCGCTGGAGGAGAAGGGCCTGGCCAGCAACTATAGCACGGCCGCTCCAGAGGGATCTGCCGACAGCAGCCTCGACGGCGCACCGGTGAAGGTGGCAGACCTCAACGACGACTTCTTCAAGCAGATGGGCTACGCCTTCGGACAGGATACCAAGGCTCCGTGGAAGTCGGCCGAGACTACTCCCGTACTCTACTTCGAGAACACAGCCCTGGTACTCACGCTCAGCGATAATGCCGTGCTGCTGGACAACGACGCCGACTGCTACATCACGGCCACAGTCTATGGACAGAGCGCCGACGACATCACGGCCGTCAGCGACAATTCCAACGTAGCCGACGTGGATATCGAGTCGCGCGAGGACGGAGTGGCTACGCTCCACATCACGTCCTATAAGGACGGCGTGGCCAACATCAACGTGACCGTAGGTACGCTGACCATGGCCTGCACTGTGACCGTCGATCACACGCTGACCACCGTCAAGCCGCTCGACAAGGGACAGAAGCTGACCATCCTCGTGACAGGCAACACGATCTCCGCTCCGGGTGCCACCGCCATCACGGCCTACACGCTCGACGGACAGGTGGCTGCTCAGTCCGCCTCCACCATCAGCGCACTCGCCAAGGGCCTCTACATCGTGAAGGCAACGGACGCTACGGGGCGTCAGACAACGGCAAAGGTAATGGTGAAATAATCGCCTACGAAGAATAGACTATCGCTAAGCAACGACCGACGGGAATGGCCTTCCCGTCGGCGATAAATAATGAGAAAAGAGGATGCGCTCGTAAAGGGTGCATCCTCTTTTCTCGTCTTACAAGGAGTCAGACCCAAGGAGTCAGAACTCCCCTACCCTTCCACCAAGTCGCCAATGCTGCTGAGCCGCCAAAGACGCTCATGGTCGTACTCCGCGGTGGCCTCGTGTGCCCAGGTCGTATGGTAAGGGACGTAGGCTGCCCAACCGCCCTGGCGCAGCACGGGATCGATGTCGGAGCGAAAGGAATTGCCCACCATGAACAAGCAGTCCACCGTCGTGGCGTAGCGGAGGCAGAGCTGGCGGTAGCTCTCGTCGGTCTTGTCATCGACCGTCACCACGTCATCAAACCACCTGCGCAGTCCCGAACGGTCCATCTTACCTTCCTGATCGCGAAGCTCGCCTTTGGTAAAAACCACCACGGGACAGCTCACCACCTCGCGCACGCGTCGCAGCGTGGCCTCTACACCGGGCAAGGGCGTGGCGGGAAGCTCCATCAGCCGCCGCCCGAGACGCAGCACCTCGTCAATCTCTTCGCCACCCACGCACCCACGGCTCACGCCAACAGCGGCCTCGACCATCGAAAGCGTGAAAGCCTTGGCGCCATAGCCCGTCAGCGGCATGTTGCGGCGCTCCGTGGCGGCCAATACGCGCAAGACCTCGTCGGCCTCGGCATAGGGCGAAAGCAGTTCCGCCAAAGCGTGCTCCACCGCACAAAATGCGCCCTGGCAGTCCCAAAGCGTGTCGTCGGCGTCAAAGGCCACCAGGCCTACAGAATCTCCCACGCCACCCTGGCCAAACGGAGCATTCCGCCTATCGTTTGTCTTCATTTTTCTCCTTTTTATATTGCCAAATCATAAAAAAACTTACCAGCAACTAAAATACAGCCGGGAAATTTGCACAGGTCACTTTATTGCCGTAACTTTGCGCTTAGTCTTTAATAATTTCGTCTCATAGTACACAAAAAGAGTGTGTTTTTTGTTTGGGGGGAATCCCCCGCAACATTCTTTGTCTGGTTGAAATCCTTGTGAAAGGACACTTCGATGAAAGCATCGAGGGACCAGATAAACAGGTTTTAAAAGCTCCAGTAGCGACCGGAGCTTTTTTGTTTTCATATCTTCCAGAGAAAGCATTGCTTTCCAATGCCTTTTTATCCAAAAGTCTTTTCCTGTCCAAGCACTTACCACTCCAAAAAGTCATTCGCTTCAAGAAGTTTTCACTTCGCCTCAGGATGTCTTCACGCCAAGAAGTTTTCAACCCAAGAACGTAGCCAAATAGCCGACGGACTTCGTCTCCCGAAGTTTCTTGATAGCTTTCTCGCGCAACTGTCGCACACGCTCGCGACTGAGATTGATATCAGCCCCTATCTCTTCGAGCGAACGCTGCTCACACCCGATTCCAAAACTCTCGGCCACAATGCGCGCCTCGCGTTCATCAAGACAGGCCGAAAGCGTGTCCCGAAGCGTGGCGCTCATAGTGGCGCGATCCACCTCGCGGTCAGGAGACTCGTCAGTGTCAGAAATGATAGTCTCTGAAACCGACACTGTGCTTCCGTCGGCCACGGGCTGGTCAATACTCGTGGTGTGGGTGATGGCATGGAGGCCGTGGTCGATCACGTCGAGGGGCAACCCAGTCAGGTCGGAAAGTTCCTCGCGGGATGGTGACCAACCAAACTCCTGGAGGTAGCCGGCCGTGACGCGCTGGATGCGGCTGGCAGTCCCGGCGGCACTCAGCGGCACGCGCACGGCACGACTCTTCACGCCAATAGCCTCGATGATGCTTTGCCGAATCCACCATACAGCATAGGAAATAAACTTGAATCCGCGTGTTTCGTCGAAGTGGTTGACGGCCTTCACCAGCCCGATGTTGCCCTCGTTGATAAGGTCTTCCAACGACAGGGAGCGGCCTTGGTACTGTTTGGCCACGCTGACCACAAAGCGCAAGTTGGCACGCACGAGCCTTTCCTTGGCACGCTCTGCCTCCGCACCTTTTCCATGGAGCTTGCGGCCCAGCTCAGCCTCCTCCTCCGGACTGATCATCCGCTCGCGGGATATCTCGTTGAGATACACGCCCAGTCCCTTGGAGACACGGTTGGTGAACCTGCTCGTTATCTTCAGCTCTCTCATGTTAGTATCGTCTGATAAGGTTTCTTCGGCCGCAAAGGTAACAAAAAATCTGCTGAAAGCAACAAAATGCACCTTTTCTTCTTGAAAAAATACCAAACAAAGAGGATGAAGGGAACGCAAGAGAAGAAACAAAATGGAGTTAAAAATGGCAAAAGCAGGGGGTAAGATCAAAGATTGGGGGTGTAAAATAGGGAAAATGTACGATGGACGATAGATTTTTGCAAGAATGGTTTGTGATATTCCCAAAATTTATCTTAACTTTGCCACGTCATCTTCCCGCACTGGCGGCTCTACGGATGACCGCCTCGGAGAACAAATGGAAACATGGGTGGAAGATTTCACGGGCGCAACAACCCGCCCAAAGAAAAGAAGCCACTAAAAGATACCTTTGACTTGAAGACATTACGGATGAAATTCAGAGCGAAAATTGCCGCGGCAATGGCCGTAGCCTTTGCCTTTGCCACGCAGACCGTCCACGCCCAAAACGTGGGCGTGAAGGCCAATGCCCTCTCGTTCGCACACACCGCACTGGGCATGGGAGCCGAGATGTCACTGGGCTACCATTGGAGCGCAGAGCTCTACGGCGTCATCAGCCCGTGGAAACGGACGGAGGACAAGGCGAAGAAGTATTGGGCCGTACAGCCCGAGGTGAGATATTGGCCGTGCCAAGCCATGGTGGGTCACTTCTTTGGCGTGCACGTGGACGGAGCGCAGTACAACGTCGGCGGAGCGGCACCGTTCTTCGGACTGCCCAAGTCGGTGAAGGACGCACGCTACGAAGGCTGGCTCGCCGGAGGTGGTGTGACCTATGGTTACCAATGGGTGCTGGGACGCCACTGGAACGCGGAGGCAGCAGTAAGCGTAGGCTACGAGCACCTGCGCTACAAGAAGTTTGAATCGCCCGAGGAATGCGCCCCACAGGTCGGGGAGCGGTGCCACAACTACTGGGGACCAACCAAGCTCTCGGCAAGTATCATCTACATTTTCTGACACGATGATGACGCATAAGATTTACCATTCACTGATCGCTGCCCTGATCGGCGCGGCGACCACGGGAGCGGTCCAGGCTGCCCCGATACCTGCCATGGGGCTACGATTCGTGGCCGCAGAGGCGAGCGACAGCAGTATCAGCGTGCGATCGGCACGCGTACTGCCCCACGAGCGAAGCATGATCGTGTCGATGTGCATCCGCGTGGACCGCGACCTGAAAGGCACGGAGAGCATCGAACTGCGACCCGTGCTCACTGACTCGACGGGCCACAGCGCGGTGCTGCCCTCCATTTTCATCAACGGACGCACCCAGCACATCGCCTTCCAGCGCGACCGGCGCAACGCCAAGCGCGACCTGGTGACACTGCGCCGACGCAATGGCATGGAGCAGACGATCGACTACCTGCGCGAAGTGGCCTATCAGCCCTGGATGCGCAAGGCGACACTCGTGCTCGAGGAGGTGGCCTGCGGATGTGGAATCCCCATCGCCTACGACTCGCACGCCGTGGCGACCCTGCGCAGCGACGAGACGCCGCGACTGGCTTTCCGCATTCCCGAGGTGGAGGAGGTCAAGACACGACAGGAATCGGGACGCGCCTTCTTGGCCTTCCAGCTCGGCAAGTCGGAAATCCTCGACAACTTCCGAAGCAACGCCACCGAACTAGCCAAGATCATGCAGGCCATCGACCTGGTGAGAAATGACTCCAATGTCACCGTAAGCCACATCGCCATCCATGGCTATGCCTCGCCTGACGGATCGCTGGCTCTCAACGAGAAACTCTCGGCAGAGCGCACACAGGCGCTCAAATCGTGGGTCATGTCAAAGTATCAGTTTGACGAGGCACTGTTCACCACAGCCCATACCGCCGAGGACTGGGAGGGACTGGTCAACTTCCTGCGCAACAACAATACGTTGGAGGGACGAGAGGAGATACTCAATATCATCGCCACCGTGGGCGACCTGGACAAGCGCGAGGCGCGCATCCGGGAGGAGTTTCCGTCGCAGTATCGCTTCATGCTCGACAACTGGTATCCCTTCCTGCGCCACTCCGACTATACCGTAGGCTACATCGTACGCCCGTTCACCGTCGAGGAGGCGAAGAGGGAACTGAAGTTGCACCCACAAAACCTCAGTATCGATGAAATGTTCCGCATCGCACAAACCTACAAGGAGGGAAGCAAGGAGTACAACGAAGTGTTCCTCATCGCCGTGAAGCAGAATCCGGGCCACCCCGTGGCCAATCTCAACGCGGCCTGCATTGCCCTCAGGGCGGGTGACAAGACCGCGGCCGCTGGCTATCTCGAGAAAGCTATGCCTTGCGCGGAGCGCGACCTGGCCACTGGCGTACTACGGATGATGGAGGGCCATGTGGAGGAGGCCGAGCGCCTCTTCGAAGCTGCCGACAAGGCGGGACTGAGAGAGGAAGCTCGCCATAACCTGCGCATCCTGCATCCGGAACGCTATTAAACACGCCTTGCCCTTTCCGTTGGGGAAAGGGCAAGGGATCAGAAACATCAAACCAAGACATCAACCCCAAAAGAATCAGAACCATGGACAAGAAAATCTTCGCAACACTGGCCATAGCCACCGTCCTCGCCTCCTGCACGAGCGATCTCGACGGAATAGATGAGACCCCAGCAAATCCGAAGCCAATCAGACGTTGTACCGCCGTGGTCGATCTCTCTGTGCAGGCACCTACCGCCGATGCTACCACACAGACACCATCGGGTGTCAACGGACCAAGGAGAGCCAGCGCAGAGACTGCCGACAAAGACACGGTGAGCCTCTCACTGCCAGACGAATACAAGGTACACAATGTCGTACTCTACCTCTACAATGCACAGACAGGAAACTTCGCCGACTCCATACACCTCACACGCTTCGCGGGCCTGGACAAAACGGAACACGGGGCAATGCGCTTCCGCAGCGACTCCATTCGACTGGAACCAGGAGACTATCGTGTCTATGCCGTGGCCAACGCACCAACAGCGGCCGGCAAGATAGGCAACGACCAGTCGCTGCTCACCACCGTTGCCAAGGGAAAGTCCATCATGAGCGTCATCGGCACAGAAGGACTCACCATGTCAAACCGTGGAGGATCGGCTCAAAATGTGCGCGTAAGCACCGACTCGGTCACGCATATCGATATAGCACTGGAACGCGCCGTTGCCAAGGTGGAGATCGGCAAACGCTACGGCAGCTATGAACTAAAGGACAAGAGCGGTAAAGTCTATGCCAAGGTGACGCCTGGCAGTTTCTACTTCGTCAACCTCAGCCGAGACTACTACCTCTTCCGCCACACGGGAAAATTTGAAAAGAACAGCACGCCCAGCCGAGACCAATACGCATGGAGTCTGAACAACTACACAGACATCCCCGACACGGACGGATACCTCATCGACCCGCATTTCTTCGACAAACGGTGGGACACAAGCAACACGTTTGACGGATCAACGATCTTCGACAATGCGCTGACCGAAATCGTGCGTACAGGACGTGAGTATGAGGCCACGCTCTTCCCGGAAGCGGGCTCCTACAGCAAGTCGTACATCCTGGAGAACAGCAACTTCTGGACCGCGCAGCGGGAGGGATACACCACGGGTATCATCATCAAGGGTATCCTCACACCAGAGAAGTCGCGCTGCTTCGACGAGCACGGCAACAACATCGACCCGCAGGGAGTTCACTGCCTGTACTATTTCAACTACAATTTCTACACCTCGCTGGCTGCCGTCAAGGCCGTCGGAGGGGGCAACATCCCTTCGGGAGACATCAGCGCCAGAGAACTGGAGACGCAATACAACATCAAATACTTCCCCATCGACGACAAGAGCCTCTATGCGTGCTACTACAAGCACTTCATCAAGCACCTCGACAACGGCGAGAAGCGAAAGCTGGGCGTGATGGAGTATGGCGTGGTGCGCAACAACTGGTACCGCGTGACCATCGCCGACATCGCAGGACTTGGATCGGGTATCATCAATATCGAACCGACCAGGCCGGTCGAGGAAGACGACATACTGCTCACCGACTACTATGTCAGTCCGTGGCAGTTCAGACCCGACGACACGGTGTTGAGCCAACCGCGCAAGAAGTAACATGGAATCAACTCTGAACGAAGCAAGACTATGACTATCAGACATATCCTAACCATCGCCGCAACGACATCGATCGCGGCCTGTGCGCTCACGTCCTGCGACTGGATCAAGGACGACCTGAGCGACTGCCCGGAATGCCAGGGCACGCTGAGCGTCAAGATCGAGCACCGATACAACATGCTCCACGCCGACGCCGCACCATCACGGGTGGAGAAGGCGGACGTATTCATCCGCAACACTGTCACGGGGGAGACACAACACAAAGCCTTCGACAAGGCTATGCTCGACGCGTCGGGCTACTATGCCGACATGGAGTTTGCGGGAGCGGGAACCTACGACTGCCTCGTATGGTCAGGTATCGACAACAAGATCTTCGACTGGGATACGCAGACCGTCTCCCTCGCCACACAGCCAGGCGACACCATCGCACACCGTCTGCCACTTATCTTCCACGGAAGGGCCGATGCCACCAACGTGGAACTGAGGAGTGACAACCTCGCAACGGTCGACATGATGCAGGACACGAAGTTTGTCAATGTCACTTTCAACTATAATGGAAGCCGACACGTACAGGACACCGACTTCCTCCTGACCCTCAGCGCACCCAATAGCATCCTCGACGCCAGCAACAACACGGCAGCCGATCACGCTACGACATACAAACCCTACGGTGCACGAACAGAGAGCATCGATCATCAGCAGGTCGTAAACTATGCACTATCAACATTGAGGCTAATGGAGAAGGATCGCGACCAGTGCCGCCTGCGTCTCGACTACCGACCGGCGGACGGGTCTCAGGGACAGAACTTGTTTGACATTCCGATCATCGATTATCTCCTGATGTGCAAAGACTTCGAGGGCGAGAACATGAAGACACAGGAGTATCTCGACAGACAAAGCACCTATCACATCGTTTTCCTGATCCGCGATACGGGCAATCCACATGCACCATTCGCCGTCAGCGTACTGTCGGTCAATAACTGGCAAATGCGAGACGACCAACCTGTCGTCAAGACAAACTGAGAATACAGAAATTCACGGCAGGTTGTAAAAACTGGCCCGCAAATTTGGCCAAATCATAGAAATATCTTATCTTTGCATAAGATAAACTGCACTCGGCAATCTAGAAACAAGTTTCCATTGCGCTCGATTGCATTATCTTTGCAGAACATTTCCCCGTTCGCAAGCACCAGCGACGGGGGTGCGCCGCAACAAAAGCGCTCCAAGAAGGGGTTGACTGGATTTGACGGCAAGACGAAATGGTGTGTAAGCACGCGGAGACTCGGTGGCTATCTCCTTAATCAGAGTGACCAAAAAATTAATTGGCGAAAACAATTACGCTCTCGCTGCCTAACTGAAGTATAGTAGGTTACTGGCCTAATCGCGCTATAAGATAGTGCGACGAGACACCGCTCCGAGGATGTTGTCCCGAATCCGGAGATCAAGCGGTGCAGGTAAATCGGGAATAGCTGGCGGCAGCCCCGTGTCGTAGGTGAATTTTTAGGGGATAAGGCGATGATTGGTGGCCCAGGTCTTGTCGTCGCTCGAAAACCAAAGGCTGGGATAAGCGTGTAGAAAGCACATGGTTTCCTTGTGCGGACGTGGGTTCGAATCCCACCAGCTCCACCTTCATAGGATCGACAGGGGACTCGCCGTTATGTGGCAAGTCCCCTGTCGCTGTTTTTAGAATCACTCATGGATGGTACGCTCCACCTCGTCGCCATGCTCCAAGAGGAACTGAGCCACGATGGAGGAGAGAATGGCCGAGGTGGAAATGCCGAGGGAAGAGGCACGAAGCTGTCCTAACTGCCGTTTCAGGTCGCGGTCGATATAGACCGCACCGAGGTTGGAAGCACGGTGGTACTCTCGGCCCATCTCACAAAACAATTCCCAACGCGACTTGCCTCCGGCCAAGGCTTCACGATAGCTCTCGGCGGTGTACTGTCCTGAGTGCGAGGCTGGGGACTGAGCCTGCTTCTGGAGGCTGCTTGCTGATTCTACAGCGGAACGTTCAGATGTCGTGGGGGCAGCCTGTGGCTGCTGTTGCGCCGCATGAACAAGCCCGGCAAGACCGCCGGGGAGTGCAACGCTCGTATTTTTCTTTGCCATAATCAGTTGTCTTTTTGTTTGTTATCGGTTGATGATTGGCTTTAGGAACTATTTTGTCATCTCCCAAAGCATGATCTCGAAGCAGTCGCGCACGTAGCCGCGCTGCCGAGGGGTGATCTCGAAGGTATCGGCACGACGCAAGTTGGCACGTGCGGGAATAGGCGGAAGCACCGCTCCATGCTCAGAGAGCACTGCCGCGGCCTCATTCCACATCCGCTGTTCCTCTTTCGTTCCCACACGAGGATCGATGCGATTGGGAACAAAGAGCAGGCGGGCCTGCATATCGCCCACATGCTGGCGAATGGCGGCAAGGACGGAGACAAATATTCCCGTAGAATCAAGTGTCTTGTCTTCGTAATCAAAGGGGCAGACGATAAAGTCCGCACCAGCGAAAAGAGGAAGCAGTCCGTCTTGGGATACATTGCCTGGGGTGTCGAAAAGCACAAAACCCTCCACCTCAGAGGCAGAATCGACAAGTTGACGCATCGCGTTGGGTTCGGCCACGTCGAAATCCTGCACGCCATACGGCTCATCCTGCCCGCTATGGGCGACCGCATCTTTGCGTCGCTGCATAAGGACAGACTTTTGAAGGTCCGTATCGATGACACAGACGGATCGGCCTTTCCAGGCAAGATAGTCGGCGAAGAGGATGCAGAGTGTGCTCTTCCCTACCCCACCCTTTTGGTTGGCAAAGACAACCTTGATATTTTTTTCCATATTTTCTTATATTATCGGGCAGCGACCAAAAGCCGCCACCGCTCGTTGATGATTTCTTTCTTGTATGTCGCTGCAGGCTTGGGGCCTGGTGCAGCATATTCGATAAGTTTCCATTGAGGTTTGTCCCATGAACTTTCCCTACCCTTCTTGCTCCGTCTCCTCGCCTCCAGCGATGGCCCTAAGCGCAACGACGGGAGTCACGAAGAGTAGCAGGATGAGCAGACCGACAACGACTTCCTGCCATGGTGCGGTGTCTTCCTGGATGCCTAGAAAGAAAAAGGTGACTATGAGGGGTGCATTGATGGCAATAGCGCTGCACGCCACAATCGACCACTTTCCTACCCTTTCGCACAAAGAAGCACCAAGCATGAATAGTGCTATTATGGCCACGGGGACCAGTAGCATCAAAATGTCAGCACAACTGTTGAAAAAATCGACCAGCCAGTGGCCATCATCAAGCGACAAAGGGCCAAAAAGAAGGGTTGGGAGCTTGGAAGTAATGGCATAAGCCAGGGTTACGACGAAAGCCGCCAGACAACCATTGCGCCAACGAATAGGCACTTCGCGACCATTGCGAAGAAGCCAAAACAGACCACAGAGAGACAACAAACATACTGCCTCGGAGGAAAATGAAAGCCAGTCGCTTGTCTCGACTGCGGTAAGCGTGGCGGCAGTAGTCGTCAGCAGGTCCGATTCCATCAAAACTGCACACAGATCGACCACAAGGGCCATCACCATCAGCAGCCAAAGTGCACGGTAGATGCGCCAATCGCGCGCTGAAAGAATGATTTTGTTCATATACTTTTATCTGTTTTTAGTATAGTTCCTCTCGCAAAGAAGATTCCAAAACGAGAACTTGCTCCGTGGTGCGCTCACAACGACTGCATATCCGAATCGCCATCGGCAGGCTGAACGGTGATACGCGTACTCATTGAAAGGCGCAAGAAGACAAGGGGAATAATGGCCATCAGCACCTGAAGGGCGTAGTAGCTCGTCAGGATGACTCCCTGCTGGTCCGTGGCTTGGAGTGCCCAATTGTAAAAGAGCACCCCTACCAAGCTCACCAGCAGAGAACAGATCAACTTGGTGATGCCGAACAAACGAATGCGGCCTCGATAACGTACAATACATAGGCAAGAAACAAGGAGCTGCACCATCCCTGCGAGGACTCGATAGTTGAGGAGAAACGTCTCACGGAAACTGTCCCACGCCGTCGGGTTGTGAGCATAGGCGTACAATGTGTCCCGCCCAGGAACAGCAGTAACCAACGATGATGCGCCGACGAGCACCTCCCACAAAGCGACAAGCACCCAAAAACGATCGCCAGAACGGCGCATCCCGCGACGAAAAAACTCTAAAAGCAACACATGGCCCACGCCGAAAAGCACACTGACCAATCCATTGCCTACAGCCGTACGCATAAATGTGTTTAGAGCCTTGCCAAACGAACCCGCAATGGCGTCGCTGGCTGCCGTAAAGGTAGAACTCCATTGCGACAGCATCAAACTCACAATTACCAGCACAAGTCCTACCGTCAGCCAGCGATTCACCACCGAGCTGACTTCAAAATAGCTTTTCTTCTTCATATAGTTCTTATACTTCACTTTTAAATGTTCTCTTTCTTCTCTCCTACCTCTTATGGAAATAGTATCGTTGCTGATTGCTCGGTAACATCATGTCATCTCTTCATTATCTTCTTTTCAATATATAAGGATTTCATCTTTTATCGTAATCTTTATTTCATCATTTGCTTAATAATGGATTTCCATATATATTGATTTCTTTACAACACGACTCACATTCCTTAACCCACCCATTGTTCGACAAAATGTTTTTATCAACATATCCATATTTGTGGATATACTTAGAATCAAACCATCATAAAACAAACAATCCGCTTTTAACAACCAGAACCACCATTCCACCCTGCAAAATTAAGCAAAACATCTGATAACAACAAGGAAGCCACTACTTAAATACTTAATTTTATCTTTATTTATCGTTTTCGATATTTCACCTTATCCATTTATCCACATTTCCATATATACATATCTAACTATTAAAAAAGACAATCCTATCCCAACCTCCTCCAACAAACTTCCCGAAAACAAACCTCTTGCAGTGAAAATATTATCCACATTTAATTATATATGCATATCGCCTTATATTGTTTTGGTTATATCGTTATATATTCATATATTTACTACCCCTGTTCGTGAGAAGAAATAGTTCATAAAAGCTGGCAGGCTCATACGCTAACGAAAACGTTAAATATTAAACATCAATAGGGCAGAGTAGGGCCGAAGAGAAGGATAAGTTACGATCAGCCCTCACCTTAACTTACCTTTGCCTCTCGACATAAGCAACCCTGGAAAAGGTTGTCACGTTTATTCATGATCCAAACTTCACTTGAGAGACGTATCGGAGCGGCAGGCAGAAATGAACAGCAAGGCCTTGGTTGCGGCAAAAAATAGGAGGCGTGTGAAAGAAATAGCAACAAAGGGAGTTTGGGCGGGTAGTGGACTTGTTAAATCGATACGGATCAAGCGTTAATGGGGCGTTAATTCATGCTAATCGTCTTGCATTCGGGCGGACGGAAGGTTATCTTTGTATGACGCTTAAGTCATGACAGCCGGCGTGCCGGCAATCCTGCCTCGAGACACCATGCGTGGCAAGGCGACAAAATGTAAAACATAATACCTATCAGACCATGATGAAAAAGTTAGAATACTCACCTTCCTCCTCTGACGGAAGTCGATCCGTCTCGTATCGGTCTCGTATCAATCCCGCATTGTTCCCGTATCGTCCTTCGTTCTTCCTTCTTTCCTCCTTCTTTCGTTGTTCTATCATTCTCGCTTCCAGAAGCGGAAAGAATACGGAAACGATACGGAAACCATGCGGGATTGATACGGAAACAATAGGAGGAACAAAGAAGGAACAAGGGAGGAGGAAGGAAGAAAAGAGGGTCAGGAGAAGGCGAAGGGACAGTCCGTGCATTGACATTCCTCCACTTGGCTCGCCATCGTGTTGCGCAGAAAGCCCTTCACTGAAATGGCAGAAACAGAACAGAACAAGCTATTCAGACTGGTTCCACTCACCCGTTTTCAGATGGAGGCGTAGCCCTTTGTGCTCTACGCTCTTACCTCCCCATAGGGCTTATCTCCACGGAATCTATCTTTTCGCACAGAAAAGTTTGTAGTACACAGCAGCGCAAATGAGAATCGTAAAACACTGGACAACAATAATTATCAATAGAGCGAATGCAAAAAACGTTCGATAAATTTGGCGGTTAGAATAAAATTGCTTAACTTTGCACCCTGTCAGAACGACACAGGGGCATAGCCCAGTTGGTTTAGAGCGCTGCAGTCACATTGCAGAGGTCATCGGTTCGAGCCCGATCGTCCCTACCATCATTAAAGACAAAGAGAGCACCGACGCCGTGTCGATGCTCTCTTTTTTTCGTGTATAAGTAATGTCCCGTGGTGACGGATGGCGGGGTTTACTGCTTCCACCGCCATGTCTTGGCAAGGCGTCGCCCAATCTTTCCCACCACCAAGGTTATCTTCTGCGGCGACATCTCCTTTCCCGCAATGATCAGAATCACCGCCGTAAGAATGAGCACCATGCCCGCAGCGAGGCGCATGGTGAAGTTCTCGCCGAAGCACACCACACCTATCGCCACCGCTGTGATAGGCTCGATGGCACCCATAATGGCAGTAGGGGTGGAGCCGATGTCGCGCACCGACACAGCCATGAGCACCAGCGAAAGCACCGTGGGCACCCATGCCAGCTGCAAGGCATACGCCCACTGGCGCGGCGTAGTGAGCCACTGTATCTGCTCACCCAACACCAGAGTGTAGCCGAGGATGGTGAACATGCCGAAGAAAAGCACATAGAACGTGAGCTTTACCGACGACATCCGAAGCGGCGACTTGTTTACCACCACTATATATACGGCGTATGTGAGCGACGAAAGCATCACAAGCGTCACGCCCCAGAGACTCAGCGCAGTGCCGTCGCCGGAGCGGTTGAGCAGCGCAATGCCCGCCAAGGCAAGCGTGATGGCAAGTATCGTCGTTTTCGTCACCTTCTCCTTGAACATCGTCGCCATGATGACCGGATAGACAAAGAGCAGCGTCGATGCCACTCCCACATCCATGAAAAGGAAACTGAAGTAAAGAGTCGTCGATGATGTGCTCATGAATACGCCCAACAGTGCAAGGATGCCAAGCTCGCGGCGTGTCACCGCAAAACTCTTGCGCTGCACGGCCATCATTATGCCGAGCGTAAGGCACGCAAGGGCGAAACGGTAGAAGAGCGTCGCACTTGCCGAAATGCCGTCGTTGTACAGATTGATTGCGCCCAAGGGGTTGGTGCCGTAGCACACCGCCGCCCCGATTCCGCATAGTGTTCCTCTCAGTCGTGTGTTCATTTAAATTTTGTTGTTATTTACGTTTTTCGTTTAGCGAAGTTTCGCAAACCACTGATTTTGCACCAGTGTCCCGCACATCTTGGATATGAGTGACCCAAATAGTTTGTGCAAAGGTACTGCTTTTTTCTGAGCGTTATTTTGCGAATGTGATTATTTTGTGTAATTTTGCTGTCGAAGACTGTACCGGCGGGCAACAGTATTCATTTTTCGATGGAATATTAGCGTTTGCTATTCGTCATGCGCGTTGGAACGTAGGAAATTTCAATAAGGTGCATCTGATAAACGAAAATAGCGAGCGTCCGCATACGCGTGGACGTTACTTGTCGTTTATCACAGCACTTCCTACGGCTGCAACGCGGACAGGTTTCGTCCACGTTTTGCGTCCGTAGGGACAGGCATGATAACGGTGGCGGCGCATTTTAAATAAAACAAATGTTCAACTCTAAACTTAAAATGCTATGCAAAAGAACAAATCCATGAAGAGTCTGCTGGCGGCCGCAGTTGCCGTTTCAGCAGCGATGTCTTTCACCTCGTGTGCCTCCATCATTTCCGGCGGTGCACCGAAAATAACCATTGACGGCAATGCGAAGGAACCCGTCACCATCGTCACTCAGAAGCAGGTCTATGACAACGTGACACTGCCGGCAGTTGTGAGAGTGAAGGGTCACGCAATCGACGGTCAGAGAGTGCAGATAAAATCTGAAAACTACATATACAAGGACATTGTGCTTGAGAAGAAAGTGAACAGCTGGACTTTTGGCAATATTCTTCTTGGCGGAATCCCGGGATGGATTATCGACCTTGCTACCAATGCCGTAAGCCAACCGCAGCAAAAGCACTACTACATTGAAGCCCTGCCGAAAGGTGGAAACGGGAAGTAAAAAATGAAAAAGCATCCGCCAAAGTCGTGTGAAACTTGGCGGATGCTTTTTGTATCATAGCGATTCTACTGGAGAATCAGGCTTTGTCTTATTCGTTTTCAGGAGCCTTGTCGATGAGGTCCATGAACTGGTCGAGCTTCGGAGTGATGATGATCTGAGTGCGGCGGTTGCGCTGCTTGCCCACTTCCGTGCTGTTGGCAGTAACGGGGTTGTACTCGCCACGACCACCGGCGGTGAGGCGTTTCGGATCTACACCATACTGGTTCTGCAATGCCTGAACCACGCTTGAGGCACGGAGACAGGAGAGGTCCCAGTTGTTGCGGATGTTCTTCATCGAAGCTGCGCTGGCGTTTACAGGTACATTGTCGGTGTTACCCTCGATGAGCACCTCGTAGTCCTTGTAGTCGGTGATGATTTTCGCAATCTTGCTGAGTGTCTCAGCGGCACGGTCGTTAATCTCGTAGGAGCCGCTCTTGTAGAGCATGTTGTCGGCAAGCGAGATATATACCACACCCTTGAGCACCTGCACATCCACCTCTTTCATCTCCTCGCGGGAGAGAGAACGTGTGAGGTTGTTGGTGAGCACCATGTTCAGAGAGTCCGACTTCGCGGATGTACTGGTTCGATTCGTTAATCTGATCAACGAGCTTGGAGATGTTCACGTTGTTGGAATTGGCGTTGGTGAGGCTCTTGTCGAGCGAGTTCTGCAGCGCGGCGTAGTCCTTCTTGGCCTGTGCGAGCTGCTCTTCGAGCGATGCCACGCGTGCCTTCTGTGCCGCGAGGTCCTCCTTTGCGTTCTGATAGTTGCCTGTCAGCTCCTTGTTCTCAAGGCGGCAGTTTTCCAGATCCTTCTTACTTGCGCAGCTTGTGAATGCCAGCAAGCCGGCGAACATTGCAATAGCAAATACGTTTGTCTTTTTCATATCTTTCCTTTTCTTTTGTTGTTTTCAAACGGTGTTTATGTTGCAAAACTACGATTAAAATGTTAGATTCGCTAAAATGTTGAATGTCTTTAATTTATTTTAACTTGTATGCCGATAATTTGCATATTCCCCAGGGATTGGTTATATTTGCATACTGGAAAAATCATTGCGTTAATCAAACCATAGACAGATGAAGATTTATCATGGAAGCAGTGTGGTCGTGGAACCGTCATACTATATTGCACGCAGTTATTTCATGGGAGGCTTCTATTGAAAAGGCGACAAACGAAAAAAACAAGAAACGAACATAAATGAAAATCAACAATCTGAAACAACTGACAGTGGCGGCAATGCTGCTGATGACAGCCGCCAACGTATCGGCAAAGGACAACATCGACTATGTCGATCCGTTCATCGGTACCACCAATTTCAGCGTGTGCAACCCCGGAGCGGTGCGTCCGCACGGACTCATGTCGGTGGTGCCGTTCAATGTTATGGGCTCCGACATCAACCAATGGGACAAGGACAAACGCTGGTGGTCGGCTCCATACGAATACAGCAACAAGTACTTCACGGGTTTCGCACATGTCACTCTGAGCGGAGTGGGATGCCCCGAGATGGGAACGTTGCTCACAATGCCCACCACGGGTGAGCTGAATGTGGACTACCGGAGCTATGGTTCGGAATATACCGACGAGGTGGCGCATCCCGGCTACTACTCCAACCGCCTCACAAAGTACGGCATACGCTGCGAGGTGACATCTACTCTGCGCTCCAGTGTGGAACGCTACACCTTCCCGAAAGGGCAGGGCAATCTGCTGTTCAACCTCGGCAACGGTCTGACTAACGAGATAGGAGCGACGCTGCGACGCGTGAGCGACACCGAGTTCGAGGGATTCCGTCTGCTTGGCACGTTCTGTTACAACCCCGATGCGGTGTTCCCCATGTATTTTGTCGTGCGCGTCAGCAAGCAACCGAAGCAGAGCGGCTACTGGAAGAAGCAGCCGGAGATGAAGGGAGCAGCCGCCGAATGGGACCAGTACAGCGGTAAGTACAAGCTTTATCCGCGTTATGGACGCGACATCGCAGGCAACGACATTGGCTATTACATGAC